>Ga0185299_10000600_pt1 | contig 91127 bp, 79 predicted proteins | sample PaiPotPPA55metaG_FD_128002 | JGI IMG/M metagenome (GOLD analysis project Ga0185299, IMG submission 128002) | Iron sulfur acid spring bacterial and archeal communities from Banff, Canada, to study Microbial Dark Matter (Phase II) - Paint Pots PPA... ...
GATACAGAAGCCGAACAGCGACGACGAAGATTTGTAATCCGTCTCTCCCGGTCTCCGTGCCCTCTGTGTTCCGACCTCAATGAACTCTGTGTTAAATCTTTTGCCGTATCACCTTTCTTGCTCCTCCCTTCCCTACGGCCGAGCCTCGAAGATCAAATTAAACGGCGTCTGTGTAGCGCGGCGGAAGTGAGTGAATCCTCCGCTGGTCACCACTTCTCGCAAGCGCTTCTCTCCAGCCTGCGCACCGAGCGCCAAGCCAACCTCTTGATCCAGCGAAGCCGGCGTGCACAAAAGTGTGGACGCTCCATAGAACGCCCGCCCGATCGGATTCAAATTGTCCTCCAACTTATCGCCAGCATTCGGTTCAACGATCATCCAGGTCCCATCCTTCTTCAAAGTGCTGCGAACATGCGCCGAAGCTCCCGCCGGATCACCCATGTCGTGCAAGCAATCGAAAAATGTGACGAAGTCGTAGTCTTTGCCCGGATAATCCTTCGCTTTCGCCACCTCAAAGCGAATCCTGTCGCTGACGCCCGCGTCCTTCGCGCGCTGCTTCGCGCTTTCAATCGACTTGTCGTGATAATCGAAGCCTACAAACTCCGACTTCGGATAAGACTTCGCCATCACGATCGTCGAAGCGCCCAGTCCGCATCCGACGTCCGCCACGCGCGCGCCACTCTTCAGCTTCTCGTCCACGCCCTCGAGTGACGGAATCCACGCAGCAATCAGATTCGCCGCATAGCCAGGCCGGAAAAATCGCTCCGTACCCTCAAAAAGTTCGTGATGATGCTCGTGCCAGCCCATACCCTTGCCCGTCTTGAATCTTTCCGTAAGCTGCTCTTCCGCTTTCACCGCCGCTAGCGCAAGCTGGAAGGCGCCGGGCAGAAATACCGGGCTGCTCCCGTCCGCCATCGCAAAGGCCTGCTCCTCGCTGAGATGAAATTTCCCAGAGCCGGCGTCGTAGGTGACGTATCCGCCCGCGGCCTGTGCGCTGAGCCACTCGCGCACGTAACGCTCGGTGGTTCCCGTGTTCTTCGCTAGTTCCGCGGACGTCTGCGGTCCGCGCGCGGCCAGCGCCTTGTACAGACCCAGCTTGTCGCCGATGCGAATCAGCGCCGCGTTAAAGGTCGCGCCGAAATCGACCACCGCCTTGATAAGGAATTCGTGCAATTTATCTTGATCGATAGCCATCGCAGCCTCCGTTGAAACAATTGTTGAAGACGCCAAGAAAAGCTGAAGGATTGAACGGATTTTAGGCCGAGGAAGCGCTCAAAGCAAGAGGTCAGCAGCAGCGGCTGGGGCGCGAGTACTTGCGGTTCAATTGCTCGACGTAAAACTGCTCTTTCGTCATCACGCACGATGACGGTGCGGTTTTTGTAGCCGAAGCGCGGAGATAGCGTTCGTAGGCAGAGTCGCCACACCAATCGCGAATGCCGCGCCAGAGGCTCCGCAATTTGCGCCGTCCGATTTTGAACACACCGGCCATGGAAGTTAATCGTCTCCCTGAGCCGCGCCCGAAAAGCCCGGCAACCACTGCGTCGCAACGTACGGTGATTCGTGCAGCACCGGTGCGGTCTGCCGGCTCAGAATCACATACCACTGAATCAGCGCCTCGACAATTAACACCAGTACCATGAGCGCCAGCACGATGGTGACACCCGCATCCAGCCGCTGATTAAAAATCAGGCGCTGCGTATCGACCAATTTCGCCGCCGGAATTTTTCCTGCCGCAATCTGCGCCGCGAGCACGTTCGCGTACGAAAGAAATCCAATGCGAGGATCGGCGGCAAAGACCTTCTGGTAACTCGCGGTCATGGTGACAATCGCGAGCCAGGCCGTTGGCGCGAGCGTCACCCAAACCCACCGCATTTGTCCCATTTTCAACAAAATCGTCGTAGCCACCACCAGCGCAACCGCCGCGAGCAGCTGATTCGAGATCCCAAACAGCGGCCACAGCGAATTGATTCCGCCCAGGGGATCGACCACGCCCTGGTATAGAAAATAACCCCACATCCCCACGATGATCGCGCTCGAAAGCAAAATTCCCGGCATCCATCCGGTGCGCGCAAACGGCTTCCACACCCGGCCGCCCAGCTCCTGAATCATGAAACGGCCCACGCGCGTTCCGGCATCCAGCACCGTCAAAATAAACAGCGCCTCGAACATGATCGCGAAGTGATACCAGATGCTGAGCAAGCGGTCCCCACCGATGGTGCTCGAAAAAATCTGCGCCATGCCCACGGCCAGAGAGGGCGCGCCGCCAGCGCGATTCAGCAGCGTGATCTCGCCAACTTTATGCGCAAGGTCCGTCATCGTTTGCGCCGCCAGCGGATAGCCCCAGCCACTGATCGTCGTTGCCGCCGCCTCGGCCGTGCCCCCCACGATGCTCGAAGGACTGTTAATCGCAAAATAAACGCCCGGCGGCATCGCACAAGCCGCCACCATGGCCATGATGCCCACGAACGATTCCAGCAGCATCGCACCATAGCCAATGAACCGCGCATGACTCTCGCGCAGGATCATCTTCGGCGTCGTACCCGAAGAGATCAGCGAGTGGAATCCGCTGATCGCTCCGCACGCAATGGTGATGAAGCAAAATGGAAAAATCTTGCCGGCGAAAACCGGCCCGCTTCCATCGATGAACCGCGTCAGCGGCGGCATCAAGACGTGCGGCCGCACCAGCAAAATTCCCGCCGCCAGCGAAAAAATCGCGCCCGCTTTGATGAACGCGCTCAGGTAATCGCGCGGCGCCAGCAGTAGCCACACCGGCAGTGCCGAAGCCGCGAAGGCATACACCATCAGCGCGCCTGCCAGCGGAACTCCACCGATTGTAAATGCGTGCGCCCAGGACGGCGAATCCGCCACCCACTGCCCGGCCACCACCGCAAACAAAACCAGCGCAACGCCAATCAGCGAAGCCTCCAGCACGCGCCCCGGCCGCAGGAATCGCAAGTACAAGCCGAGGACCAAAGCGATCGGAATGGTCATCGCCAGCGTAAATGTCGCCCACGGGGAAGACTTCAGCGCGTTCACCACCACCAGCGCCACAACGCCCAGCAAAATCACCATGATGGCCAGCACCGCGATCTGCGCGATGAACCCGCCGCGCCGGCTAACTTCTTCGCGCGCCATCTCGCCTAGCGATTTTCCGTCACGCCGGATGGAGCAAAACAAAATGATAAAATCCTGGATGCAGCCCGCCAGTACCGCGCCGGCAATCAGCCACAGCGTTCCCGGCAAATAACCAAATTGCGCCGCCAGCGTTGGCCCGACCAAAGGCCCCGGCCCCGCGATGGCCGCGAAATGATGGCCGAACAAAACCCATTTGTTCGTGGGAACAAAATCGCGCCCATCATCATGCCGTTCAGCCGGCGTCGCACGCATATCGTCCAACGCCAAAATCTTCGCCGCGATAAAAGCCGAATACACGCGATACGCCACCAGATAGACGCAAACCGCCGCAAGCACAAACCAGATCGCACTCAGCGATTCGCCGCGTTGCAGCGCAATCTTCGCCAGCGCCCAAGCTCCCAGCAACGAAATCGCCACCCAGATCGCACTCTTAAGCAGTTTATTCATAAGTGACTCAGTCCCGTGCCGCATATCCGCGTTAATCCTTCAAAGACGTGAACCGCAGCAGCGGATACACGTCTCGAAAAATCTTGCCAAGCTCGCCGGGGAACGATGCGCGTGTCGCAGCCACCGGCGAAAGCTTCCGGCGAACAACCCACGCTCGCAGCTTTTTCCAGTCTTCCGCCGAAGCCGGCCAGCCAGACTGCTCCTTCCACTCCCCCTTCTCCATCGCATACCAATAACTCTCATAACGACCGGTGAGCCGCTTCTTCTGACGCGCGGACCAGCCTGATTCCGCGATTGCGCGAGGGAACGCGATCTGTGCCAGCGCCGATTCCTTGTATTTCGATCCCGCATAGATCCGAAACCCGGCGGTGACGGCATTTGCGGAAACTCCGCCATACAGTTCGCCGGTTTCACCGTCACCGGGGAATGGAGCGCAAAACTTGAGATACATTTGAGGGCGGTACGGCGTTTTGTCCTTGGCAAAGCGCGTATCGCGATTGATGCGCGAAAAATTTCTGCCGCCCGGCGCCGCCGTATCGAAACGCGAGTCCAGGGCGAGCACGGCTGGCGCGGTGGCCTCCAGGAGCCGGCGAAATGGCCTCACAACACACTCCTGGTAACGCTCACGATTTGCGTCCATCCACGTCTTTTGGTTGTGGCGCGCCAGGTCTCGAAAGAATCGGAAGGTCTCCTGCGTCAAGATGGGTTCGGGCTTTGCCATATTCTGTCTTGAACGAGCGACGGCGTGATTCCTAACCTGCGACCGCACGATCCCTCGTGTGCGGCGTCGATTAGCGTACACGATTCCCAATCGGCGTCAATTCGACTATGCTGTGCGGCGGCTCATTCATGCACTTTTGCAAGTTCTTCAGGGGCCGGCCACTTTCCGCCCCAAAAATCAAAATCGACCGCGATTCGCGGTCGCACACATTAAGGATGCCAATGATGCGACGTCGGTTTTCCGCTAGAGGTCTGCTTCTGTTCGGATTGTTAATGGTGATGGCCGGTTTCGGTATGCCATGGTCGTCCCGCACGGCGCAAGCGGACGAAGCAAAACCCCCGGCGAAAAAAGAACCCTGGAAGCCGGAAGATTTCATCTTCAGCGAAAGCGTCGGGCAATATCGCATCTCGCCGGACGCGAAGTGGCTGTTGTGGGTCAAGTCCGCCGGTGACAAGGACAAGGACGCACGCATCTCCAACCTCTATCTATCGAGCCTCACGGAGACTCGCGAAATCGCACTGACGCGCGGAACGGACCAGAACAATCAGCCGCGGTGGTCGCCCGACGGCGAAAAAATCGCCTTCATCAGCACGCGGGCGCGCCCGAAACCTAAACCGGAAACCGCGCCCATGCAGATCTGGGTGATCGATGCGCATGGCGGCGAGCCGTGGCCGCTCACCGAGCTCGCTCACGCGCCAAAGCAGGTCGAGTGGCTCGATAAGGACACGCTGGTCTACAGCGCCGAAGAGGATCCCGCGCTCTACGAGCAGGAAATGAAGAAAAAGAAAGACGACTCCGAAGTTGTAGACGATGCGGACCACGAACCACCGGTGCGCCTGTATAAAATAAATGTCAAAGACAACAAGATCACGCGGCTGACCACCAACACCGATTGGATCGAGGCCTTTGAGCTTTCGCGGGACATGAAATATGCGGTCGCGTCGCACGCGAAAAGCCTCCATTACGCCTTCGACCAAAAGGTCCGCCCGGTGGTGATGCTGCATGACCTCGGCAACGGGCAAGAAAAGCAAGTTCTCGCCGACCTGCGTATTCGACCCGAAGGATTCCAGTGGGCGCTCGATAATTCCGGATTTTACATGGCGACGCCATTTTCCACGGACGCGCGTTTCATGACCGCGGGCATCACCATCGTGTATTTCTACGACCTCGCCAGCGGAAAAGCCACGCAGGTCAATCTCGATTGGGAAAATGGCCTGGGCTTCGACATGCAGACCGTGCCCGGCGGATTTGTGGCGCTGCTTGCCGCGGGGAGTCACGATGAGCCGGCTTTCTATTCCAAGGAAGGCGCGGCGTGGAAGCGTCATCCGATTGCCGGCGATCACGCGAAGAACATGGAAACGCTCAGTCTGAGCGAAGATGGAAAAACCATCGCTTACGTTTCTTCCACCGCCAGCAAGTTGCCGCAGTTGTATCGCGCGCAATTGGATGGCGGCAAAATCGTTTCGCCGGTGCCGGTCACGAAACTGAACGAAGGCCTAGTCAATGGGCGTACGTATTCCAAAACAGAAATCATCCACTGGAAAGGCGCGGGCGACGAAAACGTCGAAGGCATCCTCTACTACCCGGCGAATTACGAAGAAGGAAAAAAATATCCGCTGATTACCGCGATTCACGGCGGGCCACAGGGCTCGGACAAGGATTTGTGGGGCGAGAGCTGGGCGTATCCGATTCAGCTGCTGACCCAGCGCGGCTCCTTCGTATTGCGGCCGAACTATCATGGCAGCAACAACTACGGATTGAAGTGGTCGGAGTCGATCTGCTGCGGCAAATATTACGACCTGGAGACACCGGACATCAACGCCGGCGTTGATTATCTGATTGGCAAAGGCATGGCCGATGCGGACAAGATCGCAACCATGGGCTGGTCGAACGGATCGATTCTTTCCACGAGCCTGATCACCACCTATCCTGCGCGCTACAAGGTCGCCAGCGTCGGCGCGGGCGATGTTGAGTGGATCAGTGACTGGGGTAACGTGGCCTTCGGCGACTCCTTTGACGCATATTATTTCGGCAAATCGCCAATGCAGGATCCTCAGCTGTACATCAACAAATCGCCGTTCTTCAAAATGGACAAAGTGCAGGCGCCCGTCCTGATTTTTCACGGCACCGCGGACACCAACGTACCTCCGGCGCAAAGCTGGTCGTACTTTCGCGTGCTGCAGTTTTATGGCAAGGTGCCCGTGAAATTCGTGGTGTTCCCGGGAGAGCCGCATGGCCCGCGCAAGTTGACGCACCAGATGCGTAAGGTCGAAGAAGAAGTCGCGTGGTTCGACAAATATTTCTTCAAGAGCGCGAAGCCCGATAGCGAAGCGGTGAAAGAAGGCTCGCCGCTGGAAGCCATGTTTCGCACCAAGGGCCTCGGGAAGTCGGGCAGCAACTACGGAACGGCGGTCACCGTTAAAGGCAAAAGCGTGCTGGTCCCCGAAGTCGTGCTGCGCGGCGATCTAGAGATTGGCCGCTTCGAGGTAACTCGCGCGCAATTCGCGGAGTTTGATAAGAATTACAAAATCGAACCGGGAACGGAAAATTATCCAGCCAACGGCGTGACGTTTGACCAGGCCAAGGCCTACGCCGCGTGGCTTTCCAAAACGACAGGGCAGACCTGGCGTGTACCGAATGAAAGCGAAGTCGCAGCCCTGCACGAGAAAAAAGATGGGGAGAACACGCTTGACTACTGGGCGGGCTACGCGCTGAATCCGGACGACGTCGCGCGCGTGCAGAAAAAACTTGCGGAACTCCCGGGGAACGCGCCTTTGCTGAAAGCTGTGGGCAGTTTCCCAGGCCAAGGCAAAGAGAACGAAGAGTTGATCTTCGATCTCGGCGGCAACGTCGCGGAGTGGGTGGTCACGTCCGACGGCAAGAGCAAAGCCCTTGGTGGCAGCGCCGACCAGCCGACCGATCCGCGAGCATCGCACGAAGCTAGCGCTGCTTACATCGGCTTGCGCGTGGTCCGCGGCAACGTAAAGCCCAAGTAAAGTCGACCCGGCGGAGCGAGGTATCGGCGATAACGCCCTGCAGCCGCGGTCTCCGAGACTGGGGGGGTTGATTCAGCCAAAGTATTGCCATGACGATGAGCAAGTGCTCAGCGCTGATCGCGATGTACCTCGTCGTTTACGGTGTTGGAGACGTTGCGTCTAAACCCCGCCCTCTCGGCCCTTCGAGGCTCAGGGTAAAAGAGGCCGGCAACAGGATCTGGGCGCGACAAGTTGCCAAGCGATACGGAAGCCGGATTGGCGCTTGCGGGTTTGCTATTGCCGGACTAGGCTTTCGTGCATGAGCGACTTTCCTCCTACCGACAGAACGAAGGTTAAGCGCAAGCCCGACCGCGGCTCCTACGACCGCGACTTAATCTACGGCATTCTCGATCAAGCGTTCGTATGCACCGTAGGCTTTATCGTCGATGCATTGCCTTACGTCGTGCCAACCAATTATGTGCGGGTGGGTGACAAACTTTTTTTGCATGGTTCGACGGCTAGCCGTTTGATGCGGACCTTGGTTAGCGGTGCGCCGTTTTGTTTGAGCGTGACGCTGCTGGACGGAATTGTTTTTTCGCCTACCGCGACGGGGCATTCGGTGAACTACCGCTCCGTTGTGGTGATGGGCAAAGCGGAAGTGATCGAGTCGCAGGAGGCCAAGCTCGCGGCGATGCGTGATTTCGTCGAATACGTGCTGCGCGGACGGTGGGCAACGGTGCGTCCGCCGAGCGAGCAGGAATTGAAGGGGACGATGGTGCTGGCCGTTCCGCTGGTGGAGGCATCCGCAAAAGTGCGTACCGGATTTGCCGTCGATGACGACAAAGAATACGACGGCGCGGCTTGGACCGGAGTGCTGCCTTTTAAGTGGACACCAGGAGAGCCGCTGCCGGATCCACGCGGCAAGCCGGGCGTACCCGTGCCGACTAACATCGCGCGCTATACTCGGCCGCAGTAGCTCAACGTCCGCGGCATCCTCCACGGTACTGTTAACGCGGACACAGACAAGAGTGTCTGTGTTACATCGGGCGCCACTTGTAAGCCGCGAATACTCATTTCTTTTTTGCCGTTTTCCTGCTTGCCTTATTCTTTCTCAGAACGTGCTTTTGGGCACACCCTCCGTTGTTTTGGCAGTTGTCTGGATGTTGTTGATTTTAATTTGGTTACTAGCTTATTTCGGAATTCCTTTGTGCGGGTTATCTGCAAGTTGCGGAATCTGCAATAGTTAGGACTGTCCTTTTTGGTCGGTTCGCGGCACAAGCCGCAGGGCACCGCCGGACTGCGCCCTGCGCTACGGCCTGAGTTTCAGGTTACAGGCTTGCAAAAATCTGATTCTGTACGGGTTAGGTCGGAATGGAACGTGGCGCGGATTTGTCTAACAGTTATTGTACCAGAGGATTAACTTTTGTCCAGTGATTTGTGGGCTGGCGCGTTACTTTTTGGGGGCGGAGCCTGCGAAGGCTGTGGCTACGCCTAGGGAGATCAGCATGCCGCCGCTTACGTAGCGCTGGGTGCGCATGGCTTGGGGGTTACGGCGGAATAGTTTGGCTACGGAGCCTGCGGTCAACGCCCAGAAGATGTCGGTGGTGACGCCGAGAAGGGCGAAGATTACCCCCAGGAATAGGATTTGGGCGGCTACGTTGCCGCGATTGGGGTCCACAAATTGAGGCAAGAAGGCAAAGAAGAAGAGCGCGGCCTTTGGATTCAGGACGTTGACGATTATCCCTTGGGCGAAGATGCGGCTCAGCTTCACGCTTGGGGTGTTGCCATTGAGTTCAAAGGGCTCTTCGCGGCGGAATTTTTGGATGCCCAGGTAGATGAGGTAGGCGGCGCCTAGATATTTTACCGTGGCGAAGGCCATGGCTGAGGACATGAGCAGTGCGGAGAGGCCCACGGCAGCGGCGGCTGTGTGGAGCAGCGAGCCTACGGCTATGCCCAACGCGGAGACTAAGCGTGGCCTATGCTGCGGCCTACGATGTAGAAGACGGCAGGGCCGGGGATCACCAGGAGTAACAGCGCGGCGCTGACGAATAGAAGGAGCGCAGAGGGATTTGGGATCATGTCGTGTTACTCCTCCGCGAGCAAGAGTGCGTACCTTTTGGCGATTGCTACCGGGTGTTCGTTTGGGCGGAGCGGGTGCCGTTAGATCGGGACTGCCCCGATCAGCACCGCTCGCCCGCGACGTAGCAGGATTGGTGAGCAGGTCGGGGTTATGTAAGACCTGGAACGACAGCTCGCCCGTATCTGGACCAAGGTTCGCAAGCACAGGGCCCCGCGGCAAGCCCTCTGAACGCAGCTGCCTCACTGCAGCGATCAAAGCAAGAATCAAAAGAGCGGCGAAAATGACGAAGAGCAACATCGTCGCTAGTTGCAGCTGCAGCCGCCACCACAGCATCCTCCGCCACCGGGCGATGGCGTGAAGGATTTCGCTGAGGCCCCGTTGGACGAGCCGTTTGTGGAGCTGAAGACGGAGAGTTGGATGGAGTTCTTTTTGCCGGCGCAGGTTGGGCAAGCTATTTCCTGGGTTTTATTGAAGACGATTTTTTCGAAGTGGGTTTGGCAATCGTCGCAGACGTATTCGTAGATGGGCATGTTCGGTCCTTCCTGACTTGTTGATTATAGCAATTTTGGGGTCGCGGATGGTCTCATGATTGGGGTAAATAGTGGAAACGGCTGGCGAGTCAAGCTCGCCTCTACAAAGGCTCGGCTCAGATCAGGTCATGTAGCGGCCGGCGTTGATGTTGATGGTCTGGCCGGTGATGGATTTGGTTTGGGCTAGGAGGACGGCTATGCGAGCTACTTCTTCGGCGGAGCCTACGGTGTCTGGGGGAATTTTGTCGCGGACTTCTTTGGGGACGCTGGCGGCCATGTCGGTGTCGATCAGGCCCGGGGCGATGGCGTTGGCGGTGATGCCTTCTTTGGCTAATGTGGCGGCGTAAGAGCGGGTTAGGCCCAGGATGCCTGCTTTGGAGGCAGCGTAGTGGGGGCCGATGATGCCGCCTTGTTGGGCGGCGATGGAGGAGAGATTGATGATGCGGCCCCAGTGGGCTTTGCGCATGTTGGGGAGGACGCGCTGGGTTACGAGGAAGACGGAGGTCAGGTTTACGCGGAGGAAGTGTTCGAAGATCTCTTCGGTGACTTGGTCTGCGGGGAGCATTTTGGCTATGCCTGCATTGTTTACGAGGATGGCGATTGGGCCCAGGTTGTCTTCTACGGATTGCACCATGCGATGTACGTCGGCAGATTTGGAGACGTCGGCTTGGATGGCTACGGATTTGCGGCCTGCGGCGCGGATTTGTTGGCAGACGGCTTCTGCGGCAGCGGATTGGGAATGGTAATTGACCGCGATATCCGCGCCTGCGTTGGCAAGGGCTAGCGCGATGGCCTTGCCTATGCCTCGGCTTGCGCCTGTTACCAGGGCTGTGCGATTGGAAAGTGTGGACATTCCTGAATCCGTTCCTACTACAAGAAGTAGACAGAGGATTTGAGTCTAGCAGGTTCGCATGCGACGCCGGGGATACTGGGACCGCGGGAGAACCGTGGTGTGTTTACGCCGGGCGGAGCGAGCCCCGCCCCTACAAAATCAAATCGGCTCCCCAGGCGTCGGGGAGCCGATGAAAACGGACCGTGATGACGAAACTTAGTCGCCGGCTACGGCTTCTGTGGCTTTTTCGGCTTGGGGCGCGTGGGCGCCGTTGCCGTTTGAGTGGCCGTTGCCATTGGCGTGGCCGTTGCCGTTGCCTGCTGCTGGGGCGATACCTACCGGCTTATTCGCGTTGGCGAAGTTTGCGGGGACCGCTTTGGCTATGTCGGACACGGTGCCGATTTGGACTACCGTGGGTTGCGGCTTCTTCAGGACCAATTCTTCGTAGATGGCGCGGACCTTGGCTTGTTCTTCGAAGGCCTTTTTGCGGCGGGCGCGATCCTCTTCGGCTGCCGTTTGCGGGATGTCGTGCTCGAGGTGGCGGACGCGGGCTGCGTCGTCCGAGTCGATTCTCAGGGAATGTTCAAAGCTTTCAAGGTTCACCTTTTTGCCTTTGGCGTAGATTTCATGTTTGCCGTGGTTCTTGTACCACTCGGCGACGGTCGCGTTCTTGTGCATGTTTTCGATGATCTGGCGCCAGCCTACTCCGGTGTTGTAGGCGCAGAAGCTGATTTCGCCCTGCTGGGTGGCGTAGGGGATAATGCACATTTCGGTGCGGCGGAAGTCGTAGTTGAACAGATCCTGGAACCACATGCCGGCGATGAAGAGGAAGTTCCACGGGTCGGTCTGGCGGCGCTTCATGGCGTCTTCGTAGGTGCGGTCGGGAGAGGTGCGACCGTACTTCACCGTGGACTTCTTGGTGAGCGCCCAGGTCTTGTCGAACTTCTTGAAGAGGGCGCCGAGAGTGAGACCCTTTGGCCCCTGGAAGGGCTTGTAGTTCTTTAGAAGCGCCATGCCCATCATGAAGTTGGAGAATTTCTTGCCGCGGGCCGCGTCGGTGATGGCGGTGACGTCCTTGGTGAGCTGCACGGCATCGAGGAAGCGCGGGACCGGCGCCCACTCCTTGGTCTCTTTGTTGATCATCATGGCGGTGCCGACTCCGCAATTGGGGTGGCAACCGCAGGAGAGCGAACCCCATTGGGATTCGTTGCCCTTGACCATGTCGGCAAAGCCCGCGAACGTGCTGATAAAGGAGATCGGGAACCAATCGCGGGTGGGCTCTACCTTGCCGACCTGGGCGCTGACGTCTTTCGCGAGGTGTGACAAGGTGTAGCGCTGGCGCAGGCGGCGTTCCGGTGTGATGTCTTCGTCGCGGCCGGTGAAGGAAACCGGCTGGAAGCTGACGAAGGAGATTTTCTTGGGGTTTTCCATCGCGAACTTGACCACGCTACCAACCTGGTCGTTGTTCACGTTGTTGACGATGGTGACGACGAGGACGATTTCGATGCCGGCTTCGTGCATGTTCTCGATGGCACGGAGCTTCACGTCAAAGAGGTTGCCGATCTGGCGGTGGCTGTTGGCGTCGTTGCCGATGCCGTCGAACTGGAGGTAGGCGTAGCGCATACCGGCTTCGAAGGCTTTCTTGCAGAATTCCTTGCTCTTGGCGAACTCAATGCCGTTGGTGGCGGCCTGGACGCTGTTGTAGCCGATTTTGCGGGCGTAGGAGACGGCGTCGAGGAACAATGGGCTCATGGTGGGCTCGCCGCCGGAGAATTGCACGGACATCTGGCGGCGGGGCTTGATCTTCAGGGCGTTGTCCAAGATTTCTTTAACTTCGTCCCAGCCGAGTTCGTGGACGTAGCCGACCTGGTTGGCGTCCATGAAGCAGGGATCGCACATCATGTTGCAGCGGTTGGTCAGGTCGACGGTGAGAACCGAGCCGCGGCCGTAACGGACCGTGGACGAGCCGTGCTTGTGGAGATCTTCGTCGTTGTGGGCGGGAATGTCGCGGCCAGGGAACTGCTTTTCAATCCAGTCGAGGAACTTTGCGTCGATGGCCATCATATCTTCGTAGTGGCCGTGGAGCGGGCAATCCTTAATCATCCAGATTTCGCCGTCGCGCTCGACGATCTGGGCTTTGATTTCGCCGACTTTTTCGTGCATCAGGTCGCGCCAGTCTTTTTTGCCGGCGATGATGGATTCGCGAGCTTCCTTGACGCAGGCGGGACAGAGAGAATCCGTCTGGCGAGGGAAGCCGAGAGTGGGCTTGGTCTTCTCCCAGGATTTGAGCAGCGGCTTGTCGGACCACTGCGGAGTAACGGAAGGATTCGGATTGCGCTTGTTGAAGTGCTGAATGGTATTGAATGTGACTGCTGCAGCCTTGCAAAGAACCCAATCAACGGATCTCAAAACCTGCGTGCCTACTTGATTCGGCATAAACTCCGACCCTCCCCAGCTTTCGAAAAATGCGTGCGACCTTGACCCCACGACTTCGATGCTGCCCGTCCGACCCTTGATACGCATGATGTAACTTCATCGACGCGAACCAACAAATCGCCCCCGGGCTTTGAAACTACCGTACCATTGAACCGGGGTACGGCCTATAAGTCTTTGACCTCGTATAGTTTGAGGGTAATCAACTGACGAGGCTAGCGGGATGCGGCGAACGGTCGTTTTTAGGGGTTGAACGGTAGAAAAGGGGCTTTTGAGGGGTTGACCGGAGTCTTGCGGAGGGCTCGATTTTGGCCGCGACCGGGCTCAGCGATGCTTGCCGGGGACGGGCTCAGTGGTGCCGAGCCCTATTCGTTTAGTACGGGCCTTAGTACTGACATGACGAAATGGGCGAAATGCGATGCACCTTCGTCGAGTTGCAGCCAGCGAACCACGCAGTGATCGGACAAGTATTTTCCCACGCGCGCTTCCGCGATTCCTAAATGGGACGCGAGCTGCGGCTTGATGGAATCGGCGCCGCGGCGGCTGGAACCACCGCGCAATAAATTGGGGATGGCGATGCGCAGAGTCTGGCACGCTTCGACGTAGTAATAACTGGTGAGATCGGAATCGGTGACGAGGAAGACACCGGGGCCCGCAGGGGCGCGGTCGGCTTCGTCGAGCTTTACCGGCGCGCAGGTGAGCAGGCGGCGGAACTGCATCTCTAAAAGCGAAAGACGAGAGGAAAGGCCAGGGTCTCCGTAACGGCCACGGAGCGCGATACCACCGGCGTCGCCTGCAGGCTCGACGGGAAGACGAGGCATGACGGATTCGGGGGTTCTTGTGGAGCGTGGCTCGGGAACATCTTCCGGCGGCGCGGGAACGAAAGTGCGCGATGGGAAAGAAGGTTCGGCGCGATCGTGCTGCGCGGGAGCCGCTGAGGTTTCGCGGGTGAGGCTGCCTTTGCGGCGGTTGCGACCTCCGCGGCGGCCTCGACGGCGACGCACACCTTCCGCGGTAGTTTTTCGTGCTGAGGCGGAATCCGATGGGGATTGCGGCTGATCGTCGTGCTGCTCGTCTTGTTGCGGCGAAGTGGTGAGGGCTTCAAATACCGCGGCGTTTTGTTCGAACGGAAGGCCAGGCTCCGGAATCGTAAGAGGAGGAGGCGCGGCCGCCGAAGAATCGGATAGCGACTCAGGTGAAGCTTCACTTAGTGGAACGTCGCCACCAAGCCGGATCGCTGCTTCCTGGGCTTTGGTCTTCCAATCGGCGCGGCGAAAACGAGCGGCGGCAGTGGAATACCATTTGGCCGCTTCGGCATTTTGGCTCGCAGTCTCGAAATGGCGCGCGAGCTCGAAGGCGACCATGGCGTCTTGCGTTTTCTCGTAGAGATTCGAGAGTTGCGCTGCGGGATCCTTGCCGGTGCGAGCGCGACGAATGCGCGCGGTGATTTGTTTCCAGTCTGCCATAGATCGATTTGCTGGACGCATTGTAGCAGCGAGCAGCGTTGGCGGCTAGTGCGACAGGGCGAATGGCGCATCGGATCGGAGAACACAGGTGGAGACAGCTGAAAAGATTGTAGATTGATTCGGCACCAACCCTTTTACACGTTGACGCGGAATGCGCGCGTAAGTATTCTGGCGATCAGCCCTCTTGGAGAAGCAATGGCGCGCTTGCGCGACCTCTCACGAATATCAGCCGCCTTAATCTTGTCCCTCGGATTGACCGTCGCTTCTATCTCTACAGCAGCTTCGCCCGGCGCTACCGCAGATTCGGCGGGGGCTCCGGCAGCTATGCCTGGATTTGGGACGGTGGTGACGGCGGATCGTGCGCACGTGGGGCGAGCCGCAGCGTCGGTGGGCACCACGGTTTTTTCCGGCGACAGCCTGGATACAGAAGATACGGGAAGCCTACAAGTACGATCGGGAGCGGCGCGTTTACTACTTGCGGGAGCGAGCCGCGTCACCTGGGCGACGGAAGATGGAGCCGCGGCGGCCACGCTGAAGAACGGGACCGCGATGTTTTCCACGGCGAACGCGAAGGCGTTTGCTTTGCATGCTTCCACGGCGGTCATTCGCGCAAAGGGCGACGGGCCGACGGTGGGGAGCGTGTCGATCGTTAACCCCAAAGAGCTGCGGGTGAGTTGCACGCGCGGGACGCTGGCGATCTCCGTCGAGGACGACACGAAGTTGGTGGCGGAAGGCATGACGTATCGCGTGGTGCTCGATCCTGATTCGGTCTCGGACGATGGAAGCGCGCCGGGCGGCGGTCCTGCGGCGCAGAAACGGCCAAAGAAGGCCGGCAAGAATCGATTCTTGCTGTTCTTGATTTTGGGTACCGCTATACCGACCGCAATTGCGCTGCATTTTGCGTTGGAGAGTCCGGACAAACCGTAACAGCGTAATAACTGTTTGCCGCAGCGCTAGTAGCCACCCTCTTCCTGAGGGCGGAGTTTAGATTCCACATTTCCCAGACCAAGAACCTTTCTTCAGGGGCTGTCCGTTGAGAGCGAGCATTATACGTCGGGGCCCCCCTCGTACCTCAGGGCAAGAAAGCTCCGACCCCTAAAGAAAAAAACCTTTCAGCGGCCTGCACAGGAACTTGGCTTTAGGCTGCGGCGATTACTTCGATTTCGACGAGGGCGTCTTTGGGAAGGCGGGCGGCTTGCACGGTGGAGCGCGCGGGAGGAGCGGAGGTGAAGTAGCGCGCGTAGACCTCGTTCATCGCGGTAAAGTCATTCATGTCCTTGAGAAAGACGGTGGTCTTGACGACGTGATGGAGGTTCGAGCCCGCGGCTTCCAGAATCCCCTTGATATTTTCGAGCACGCGTTCGGTTTGCTGGCGAATGTCGCCGGTGGACATTTCGTTGGTTTTGGGATCGAAGGCCACCTGGCCGGACAGATAGAGAAAGCCATTGGTTTTCACGGCTTGGGAATACGGGCCGATGGGTTTTGGTCCGCGGTCGGTGGTGACGATTTCTTTCATGGTGTGGTCTCCTCTGGATTGGAAGCGAGCGCGCCGCTGGTGATTTCGTAGCGGGCACGGAAATCGTCTGGGACGCCGGGATGTTTCATCCAACGACGGACAAATTCGGCGACGTTCTGATGGGTTTCCTGTTCGAACGCGGCGATGAGATCGTCGAGGTCGAACCCGCCGCGGCGGCGCGCGTAAAGCATGTGGCTGAGAGCTTTGTTGAAGGAGTCTTGGCCGTAGCGGTCCTGCAGCGCGAAAAAGAAGAGAACGCTTTTGGCGCGGAGGACGGCCGCGTCTTCGGATTTGTGCGGGTCGGCTTGAAGCGGTACGGCAGAGAGCGCGCGACGGATGGTGGCGGTGCGGACCTGCGATCCGATGACGGCTTCGCGGCCCGTGGATGCGGCGAACGCGGGCAGCGCGGATAAGGGCGGGGTTTGTTCGAAGAAGCCGGGATTTTGGCCATAGCCAAGCCAACTCGCAGCTAACGACGGCGCGACGGCTGCGACGATGTCCGGGGCACCGGAGCGGAGATCGACCATCACGGTATCGACGGAAGCCATTTCCGCGGAAAGCTTCGAGCCGGGCGGGGAAATAAACTGCGCGTAGTTGGACGCTACGGTCGTAAAGCAATTGTCGGCGACGGGACACTCCACCATCCAGAGTTGGCGGTCTCCCTGCGTGCGCGTGCCGAACATCGCATCGTAGGCGTGGCTGGCGGTCACCAGCGCAGCGGCTGGCTGGCGAAGGGCGGCGGCATTCTCGGGAGAGCGACTCCAAAGATTTATGGTTCCCTGTGCGGCGTTGAATTGCGTGGCCGTGTAGCGACCGGCGATGACGAACGGGTATCCGTCCGTGGCCTGTTGCACTACGCGTATGCTTTGCTCGCCACGGCTGCGGGAAGTTTTGGGCTTGTGGCCGCTGGCGTGAACCAGGAAGCCGTTGGGGACGTTGACGGTGAGTAGCCAGGTGGCCGGCGGGACGCCGCCGGTAGCGAATGCTCCGCGAGCGGGAAGGAGCTGGGGGCTCCAGCCCTCGGCGGGCAGAAAGAATGCGTCGGGCGCGAAGCTGAAGGTGTGCTCGCCCGTCCGCGCCGGATGAAATTCCAGCGAGAGGAGTAACGTGTGATTGGAGGAAACGGTCCACGGTTCAGGAAAAGTAAGTATGACGTTGCGTGGATTTTCGGGCGAGGGCTGCAATGTCAGGGCATGGCCGTCCCAATCGGGCTGCGGGTCGGCGAAATTGAACCTGCGCCGGAAGGGCAAGCGAAGTTCCACTGACGACAGCGGCCGGTTGCCGGTATTGCGAAGGTGATAGACGGCATCGATGTGAATGGCCGGCTGCGAGTCACCGACGAAATGCACCTGGATTTCCTGCTTCTCGATGGTGTACCCGGGGCCGAACGCCGCGGTGCAGGCGGCAGCGTAAAAAGCCGCGGCGAGGGCGGCCAGAAGGCAGTAAAGACGGGGGCGGTTTATCGGCGTCAAAGCGCTTCCGATTGTAGCGAGTGAATCCAACTGAGGCAAAAGCGTTTGCGCGAGCCGCTATTTACCGTGCTGAGCCGGAGGCAATAGCTAGCGGGGCTTACGGCCGCCGACGCGCACGAAATCGGTGTGGGAATGATTGCGAACGGCTTCGCGCAGGGTCGCTTCTTTTTCGCCTTGCTCTTCGGTCATGCCTTGGCTGATTTGTTCGAGGATCTGCCTTTCCGTGAGGCCGGTGTTTTTGAGGCGGCCAATTACGGCTGAACTTAGCGTGGGAAGACCGTGGAGGTCGCGCTCAAGAATGAGCTGGATCGTCGAGTTGGAAAGACCGATCAGACGAAGCATGACCGCGTCGCCGCTGATGGCGTCGAGCTTATCGGCGCGAGCGAAGCCTTCGATGTCGGACTCGGTATAGCGCGCGCCGAGGAGGCTCGCGACGGCATCCGAACTGGCGAAGGGATGATTATGCGCATGGGCCGTGGAAACCAGAAGGACGCAGGTGCCGTCGGTCACGCTAGAGTGCTTGAGCTTGACCAGCTGCTGCACCTCGACATCGGAAATGTTGACCGGCTTGAGTTGCTCGATGGTCGATGAGCCCATGCCGGCTTGATCGAGAGGGCGATAATCCAAGAGCGGGTGCTGATGGCATCCGCCCGCCACGAAAAGCGAAATGCCGACGAGCAGACGAGTAGGCTTCATATCTTCATTGTAGGGGTAGCAACGAACGGGGCGGCGGAGTGTGCCGTGGGCGATACCCGACCAAAGGACAGGTGTAAGAGATTGGAGGTTGGAGATTAGAATTCGAGCTTCGTTACTTCTTTACTTCGTTGCTTCGTTGCTTCGTTGCTTCGCTACTTCCTGGCTTCACGTTTGATAGACGCGTTCGACGCCGTAGACGCCGGCGATTTTGCGGATGCTGCCGAGAATGGCTTCCAGCTGGCGCCGATCGATGATCTCCAGGTTCACGTCAATTTGGGCGTTCAAGTGATCGGGGCGGCTCTCGAGATTGTGAATGTTGCAGTTGGCGCTGCTGAATACCGCGGTGATGTCGGCCAATAAACCGGCACGGTCTTTCGCGCGAACAACCAGATGGACCAGGAATTTAGCGGTGCCGGCGCCGCCCCATTCGACGGCGATGCGGCGCTCGGTCTGATAGAGCAGGTTCTGCACGTTGGGACACGTACGTGTGTGGACCGCGACACCGCGCCCGCGGGTGATATAGCCAATAATGTCGTCGCCTGGAATCGGGTTGCAGCACTTAGCACGATAGACGAGCAGGTCGTCGTGCCCCTTTACGATGAGCGGCGCTTCGCCAAAGCCCAGCATGCGCTTGACGGTCTTGACGAGCGTCGGCTTGGACTCTTCGACCTCGGTCTCCGCGCCCTTCTCGGGTTCGCCGAGCACGCGAGTCAGCACCTGCCGCGCTGAGTACTTTCCGAAGCCCACGGCGGCGTAGAGATCGTCCAGCTTGGAGAGACCGTAGTCGGACGCGAGCTTGAGCAGGTCCTCCTCTGGAATTTTCTTGAGGCTGCGGCCAAACTGGCGCGCTTCCTTTTCCAGAAGACGGCGGCCCATCTCGGTGGCTTCTTCGCGCTCCTGAACGTTGATCCAATGCTTGATCTTGGTTCGAGCGTGAGAAGACTTGACGAAGCTCAACCAGTCTCGGCTGGGTTTGTGGCCCTTTTGCGTGAGAATTTCGACAACATCGCCGCTGACGATTTCGTGGCGAAGCGCAACCATCTGGCCGTTCACTTTCGCGCCGACGCACTGGTGGCCAACTTCCGTATGGACCGTATAGGCGAAATCCACGGGCGTGGCGCCGCGTGGCAATTCCAGAACGCGGCCTTTCGGAGTAAACGCATAGACTTCAACGGGAGCGAGGTCCACCTTCAGCGTGGAAAGAAATTCGCCGGGTTCCTCCAGCTCCTGCGACCATTCAATTAATTGCCGCATCCAGGTGATGCGCTGATCGTCTTCGCTGACGGGCTTGTCGTCCTTGTACTTCCAATGAGCGGCGACGCCTTCTTCCGCCATGTGATGCATTTCCTGCGTGCGAATTTGCACCTCGAATGGCTGGCCATTGTGAATCACCGTGGTGTGCAACGACTGGTACAAGTTCGGGCGCGGCATGGCGATGTAGTCTTTGAAGCGTCCCGGCACCGGCCGCCAGATATGGTGCATCACGCCGAGAGCCGCGTAGCAATTGCGCTCGTTGTCGGTGATGACGCGGACGGCGAGCAAATCGTAGACCTGTTCCAGACTGCGTTCCTGCCGAATGATCTTGCGGTGCAGCGAGTACAGACCTTTCACGCGCGCCGCCAGTTCGGCGGGAATTCCGCCTTCCACCAGTTTGGTGCGAATGGTGGCCTGCACTTCTTCTAGAAATCTCAAGTGAATCGGGGCTTTCTCGGTAACTTCTTTCTGCAAGGCTAGAAAGGATTCCGGCTCCAAATAGCGGAACGAGAGATCTTCGAGTTCATTGCGGATGATGCCCATGCCGAGCCGGTGGGCTATGGGCGCGTAAATGTCCAAAGTCTCCCGCGAGATACGCTGCTGCTTTGCGGAATCCAGATATTCGAGGGTACGCATGTTGTGCAGCCGGTCGGCCAGCTTTACGAGCACCACGCGGACGTCGTGCACCATGGCCAGAACCATCTTGCGAACGTTCTCAGCTTGGCGGGCTTCCGGAGCCATCATATTGAGACGGCTGATCTTGGTTACACCCTCAACGAGATGAGCGACTTCCGCGCCAAAGCGCTCTTCGATTCGCGAGACGGGAAACTCCGTGTCTTCGATGACGTCGTGGAGCAGCGCAGCCGTCAGCGTTGTGGCATCCAGGCGCATGTCGGCGAGGATATGCGCAACCTCAAGCAGGTGAAGGAGATAAGGTTCGCCGGAACGCCGAACCTGAGTGCGATGGCGCTCCGCGGCGATTTCATAGGCGCGGCGGACTAGCCAGGGATCTTCGGAGGGGCGGTTCTTGCGCAGCTTGGCAAGGAGTTCTTCGAGGCGGGCGTCGAGCTGGCGCTCGGTGCGGTCGCGATTGAAACTGAGCGGGATGTTTCCTGCAGACGGCATGTTCTAGTATACGACGGATGTGCTAGACGAGCGAATGGTGGCAAGCTCAGTCTATCGTGGCTTGTCGCGGTGAGAATCGTGCCGCTGCAAGCAAAAAGGGGCGTCGCGATGGACGCCCCTGTCAATCTGATCAAACCGCCGTCAGGCCACCGTTGTGTTGCGATGCCGAATGCTATGACGCCGTTTGCGGCTGGTCCGCGCGGCGCTGCTTGATTTCCTTTACTTTGTCGACCAGGTCGTCCGCCTGCTTCAGCAGGCTGGCGCGTTCGTCTGGCGTTTCCGCAATGTCGGCTTTGCGCCTATATAGCAGGTTCAGGTACGCCATCGCATCATCGTAGTCTGGCCTGAGGGAGATGGCCTTCTGCAGGTCTGCAATGCCCTCGTCAATGATCGAACCATACTTGCTGGCGTACTCGGTGCGGACGGGAGGTGGAAGTGGGTCCGTATCCTTCACCTGCTTCTTAATATTGTTCTTGTTGTAATCTAAGCGCATTTCGCCGTTGGCACGGAAGGCCTCGGTCCAATCGATCACACCGATCCAGTAGTAGGGCTCGGGATCATCGGGCTTCAATTGAATGTGGCGCTGGTGATAGGACTTCGATTCCTCGAATTTCTTGGGATCAAACGGCTGGCCGGCCATTTGAAACAGGATGGAGCCGATACCATCGATGGCCGAGAGATTCTTGGGATCCTTGTCCAGAACTTCCTTGAATTCGGCGACGGCCTGCTGGCCACGCGCCAGGTTTTCCGCCGATGGAGCGCCTGGAATGTAAAGGCTGGCATACGCCGTAGCCAGGTACAGGCGCGCGTTGAGCAGGTCGGGATCGGCCTCCTTGGCCTGCTTGAAATTCTCGATCGCCGCGTCCGACTGTCCGTTCTTAAAGGCGGCGACGCCCTTGTTCAGAAGATCGCGGGCCTTGAGCTTGGCGCAACCCGACGCTCCAAGCACGAGCAACGAGATAGCTGCGAGTGCCCCCATGCGGCGAGCGATTCGAACCAATCCATAAGTCATCGATGCATCCATCCCTGCTGTCGCGCGACCTACCGCAGTCTGCGCTTAGGATTCAAGTCCGCCCTGCGAAGGGCATCTCAACGGGCCGAGTGGCCTTGTCAACCGCGGCGTCAACAGCCCGACAGAAGATATGCCTGCCGCCCGTATGCCGTCAATCACTTTAGCGGCCACCTGAAATTCTGCGGCGCCGCCGCGAACAAGGCCGTATGGTTCGCGCGCGATCGGGAAAATCTCCCTAATCGGCCGCGCAGGGTTTCCCACGTGACGACTTGCTCGTTGATCTTACGGGTCCCCCGTCGAGCACCTGAAATGAAAAAAGTGCCGGGTTGAAATGACCAGAAGCACCAACAACACATCAGTCAGCGGAAGCAGTTTATCCCAAACATGATCCCGCGCTTCGGACCGCCAACCGCGATGCCCATGAGCCACCTCGCCGTGAAACGTTGGCCCGCGAGGAGGACGCCCACATCACCCGAGCTGCGTAATCCGCGAAAAGCTACTGACCGGCCTCGATCTTCGCCGTGATCAAGCCCACTTTGTCGATGCCCGCCCCGCGCATGATATCGATCGCGCGCGCGACTTCGGCAAACAGTACATCGTTATCGCCTTTGACGAAAGCAATCTTCTCGGCGCGATCCTTGAAGATCTGCTCGATGCGCGGGCCCAGACCCGTCCAGGTGGCATCTTCGTTGTTGATCTTCACTTTGTTATTGGCCAACACTTGCACCACTACCGTCTTGTTTTCCAAATCCTGATTTTGCTGCTGGTTCGGATTGGGCTGCGGCACCAGGGTGTCCATGCCCTTGGGCGTCAGCGGCGTGATGACCATGAAAATAATCAGAAGGACCAGCAAAATATCGATCAGCGGAACGACATTCATTTCCGCCATCGTACCGCCCTTATTCTCTCCAACACTCATTCCCATGCGACTTCTCCTGTTGGCCTGCCCCTAGCGAGCATTGCAGGCCCGTAAGCCGCGCCGTGTGGGAATCGGCGCGGCCCGTGACATCGAAATACCAAGCAAACGAATGAAGCCAACTGCATTTAACAAACGATGCAAACAAGCTCCGCCAAGTTAATCGCCCGTCGGCTGTTGCTGGCCGTTAGGCGGTGGTGGCGGCGCTCCCTTGCCCTGATTCTTCTCGGTGAGCAACCCAAGTTGATCCACACCAGCGGACCGAATCTCATCCACGACCGCTACGACATCGCCGTATTTCGCTCGAGCATCGCTCTTCACGTAAACGGTCTTGTCCAGGCGATTGGAAATGCGATCTTTGATCTGGCCGGTTAGATCTTCTTTGCGAGTTGCGGTGTGCCCCAGGTAGATGGCGCCATCGCGTGTAATGGCCACGACGATTGCGTCATCCTTGTCGGCGTCCTGCATGTCGCGGGCGCTGTCGGTCCGGGCCATGTCCACCGGCATGTTCTTCTGCAACATCGGGGTGACCACCATGAAGATGATCAGCAGAACGAGCATGATGTCGGCCATGGGGATGACGTTGGGCGACGCCATCTGGCTCCCGGCTTGCGGCTTGTAACGCCCTGATTCTCCGATGTGATGTGCCACGGGTTACCTCCGCTTACTTGGTCTTCGCGCCGCGACGCAGAATGAAGTAGTTGATGAGCTCCATCGAGGAGTTGTCCATCTCAACGTCGAAAGCCTCCACCTTGTTGGTGAAGTAGTTGTAGGCCCACACGGCCGGAACGGCCACGAGGAGACCGAAGGCGGTGGTCACCAAAGCTTCCGCGATACCGCCGGCAACCGCCGACAGACCAGTCGCTTTGCTCTGCTCAATACCTTTAAACGCGTTCAAGATGCCGACCACCGTGCCGAACAGTCCGACGAATGGCGCCGTCGAACCAATCGTCGCGAGTGCCGACAAGCCGCGCTTCATTTCGGCATGGACGATGGCGACCGAGCGCTCAAGCCCGCGCTTGGCGGCTTCGATTACGTCGGCGTCACTGACCTGCTGCGAAGCGGACTGAAATTCGGAGAGACCCGTCGCCACAACCTTGGCGATATGGCTCTTCTTGTTGCGCTCGGCGATGGCAATCGCTTCGTCCAGTTTGCCGTCCTTGAGAGCCCCGGCAACCTGCTGCACGAACACGCGCGACTGCTTGCGCGCGGCGCTGTACATCAGCGCGCGGTCGATCATCACACCGAAGGAATACACGGAAAGAACGAACAAGATACCGACTACGACTCTGGGCAGGGTGCTCATCGAAGACCACATGCTCCGGAGATCCCAGGAAGTGGCCTGAGATTGCAGGAACAGGGCCGTATAAACATACAAAGTGGCTACCATTCGTTTGCTCCTTAAGATTCTTGGTGACACCGGCCGGGCCGGGGCCAACGAGAGTGTTTGCTAAGTCTTGGTACGCGGAACGCTGCGCCGGCCCCACGACTGGCGGAGCGACCCGTATTGCAACTGCCGATGCTACTGGTTCAGAGAGAAAATCACGTCGATCGTGGTATCGACTTCCACCGGTTCGCCGTTCAACAGGGTTGGCTTGTACTTCCACTGTTGTACGGCATCCATCGCCGCGCGAACGAGGAGCGGATGGCCGGAGAGAACTTCGAGCGATTCGACTGAACCGCTCTTGGAAATGATGGCGTGCAGGCGCACGGTACCGGAGATACGCGTCTGGCGCGCGAGCGGCGGATAGACTGGCTGAACTCGGTTGATCAACAACGCGGCTTGCACGCTTCCGCCCTGGCGAATGCGCGAGGCCGTCGGCTTCGGCGGTGGTGGTGCTCCACCCATCCCACCGATGACGCCGCCAATTACGCCGCCCATGGAGCCGCCGGCTACGCCGCCCGGAACTCCGCCGGTCATGCCTGCGTCCATTTGCGGCGCATCTTCCTTGATGATTTTAATGTCTTTCGGAATAACTTTCGGCGCTACGAGTTTGCCCGCGTCCATCAAGTGGACCTGGGGCTTGACGTGCACGACCGCCGCGGCCACAGGAGGAGGGGGTGGCGGCGGAGGAGGCGGAGGCGCGACGAGCAGTGTTGCCATCATGGTCTTCGGTAGCGCTTCCGTGTAGATCAGCGGAATCAGGATCAAGACCCCGAGGAAAACAACCTGGGCCACCATCGAAAGAACGACGGTCCACGGTTTGTTTGTCTTCGAGGGATTCGAACTGGAGACCACCATATCTTCAAACATAGTTACTACCTCCTCCCGGCAGGAGCGAGACGTCCGGTGACGGTCTCACTTCCGCGGGGTTTGTTTCCGGTTGCGGTGCCGGTGCTTACTAAGGTGCCGTGTTGGCCGCGCCAACGATTCCAGGCGACCACCAGCGGTGCTGCTATGCCAAAACTGGAGTACGTTCCTACCACAATCCCCACCACCAGGGCAAAGGAGAAAGCGCGAAGCACCTGGCCGCCCATCAGGAACAGGACGAGCACGGTAAGGAAAGTCAGGCCGCTAGTCAAGATCGTTCGTGACAGTGTCTGATTGATGGACTTGTTCACAACGTCAGCAAATGATTCGCGACGCAGCAAGCGGTTGTTTTCGCGGATGCGATCGAAGATGACGATGGTGTCGTTCATCGAATAACCGACTAGCGTCAGAAGGGCCGCGATGACCGTCAGCGAAATTTCGAAATGCAGCAGAGAGAAAAAGCCCAGGGTGATCAAAACGTCGTGAAATACAGCCAGGACAGCGGCGGCGCCGTAAACCCACTCGAATCGGAAGGCAATATATACCAGCATGCCTGCTAAAGCATAGAGGGTAACGAGAATGGCCTGGCGGCGGAGCTCGGCGCCTACCTTGGGGCCCACAATCTCGACGTTGCGGATGGCAAAGCTGCCCAGAGCGTAGTTGCTCTTCAAGGTGGCAATGACCGCGGGCGTGACGCCACCGACGGCGGCTAGATCGTCGAAATTCGTCAGCACGCCATTTTTTGTCGTGTCGCGGTAAGCGAGAATTTTCTTGGCGAGCTGTTGATAGCGGTCACCGGCATTCACCGACAAACCAAGCGGATCGCTCGAGGTAAGCACATCGGTCAGGGATGAAGGGGTTGCGGCGTTGAAGTCCGGCTTGCTTGAATCCTTGACGCCGTAAAGGGCGTTCAGCGCGGTAAGAACTTGCCCCTTACTCGTGTCGAGAGCCTGGTCGCCCTGGCCCTTTTGCTCGACGAAAATCAGCACTTCGTTGGAGTTGGAGGTCGAAAGTCCGCCGCTGCTGATCGCTTGAATCTCGCTATTTCCTAAACCTTGCGTCTTCAGCGCGTTCCGGACCTGGTCGATATTCGGAGGCTGAGCGAAACGCACGTCCACGTTGGTGCCACCTTTGAAATCGATGCCGTAGCGCAAGCCGCCCTGATGGACCCAGGAGATCAAACCTGCAAGTAGGAGAATGCCGCTTAGCCCGTAGAAATACTTGGCTCTGCCCATCCAGTCGATATTGGGCTCTTTGAACAGCTCAATCATGCCGAGTTGCTTCCCTTCTTTAGACTCCAACAGCTATCTGTTTGTTCCCGGGGCTTTGCGATCCCTGTCGATTCGATGGCCCACAGATCGTAAAGTGCTGCCGCCGAGGACCCAAGACAGTCCCATTAGTACTAAATGCTGAGCTCGGCCTGGCGGTCCATCTTGCTTAGGTGATACTGGAAAATCGTCTTGGACACGTAGATCGCGGTGAACACGTTGGCGATCAGACCGATGGTCAACGTGATGGCAAAACCTCGAATCGGGCCTGTTCCAAAAAGGAACAGAAAGAACGCGGACACCACCGTGGTGACGTGGGTATCGATAATGGTCAGAAAAGCCTTGTCGAACCCAGCCTGCACCGCGGCGGCCGCGGACTTGCCGTTGCGCAGCTCTTCACGTATGCGTTCGAACACCAGAACGTTGGAGTCTACGCCCATGCCGATAGTGAGAATCACGCCGGCAATACCCGGCAGCGTGAGCACCGCGCCAAAAGCGGCTAGCACCGCTAGCAGAATAAGGAGGTTAAGGATCAACGCCAAAACGGCGTTCACCCCGGAGAGCCGGTAGTACCAAAGCATGAAGATCATGACCACCAGCAGGCTGAATATCGAGGCCTGCACGCCATGGCGGATGGAGTCCGCGCCGAGCGACGGCCCTACAGTACGCTCTTCCAGGTATTTGATCGATGCCGGCAGGGCGCCTGCGCGCAGCACCAACGCCAGGTCGTGAGCCGAGTCTTGACTGAAGTTGCCCTCGATCACCCCAGAGTCGTCGATGCGCCCGTGAATCACCGGGGCCGAATAAACACGATGTTGCAGCACAATCGCCATCTGGCGATTTATGTTTTGCTCGGTAAAAGGACCGAAGCGCCGCGCAGCTTCCGCCGAAAGCGCAAAATTAATCTGCCACTGCCCGGGATTTTGCGTGCTCCGATTTTCCGTGGCATTGCGCAGGTCGCGGCCAGTCACCACGGGAGCGCGGCTCAAGACGTACCAGACCTCACCCGTGTCGGCGCCAGGGGTACGGCTTTCGTTGCGGCCGGGAACCAACTCGGTGCCCGGAGGCAAAACGCCGCCATGCGCGGCCAGTGCCGCGACTTGCGATGGGTACGTCGTAGGATCCTCGACCAGTTTCAACTCGAGCTGGCCGCCGGCCTGAATGACCGCCTTAGCGCGCGAAGGATCGCCCTCACCCGGAAGCTGCACGAGGATTTCGTTCTCGTTGCGCCCGCGCGGCTGAATTGTCGGCTCCGTCAAGCCCAGCGCGTTGATGCGCCGCTCGATGGTCTCGATCGACTGCTGCATCGTCTGCTCTTGAATGGCGGCCCGGGCGCTCGGCCGCAGCGTCAGCAAATAACCGGATGGGTCCCCAGGAGCCGGCGACATATCCCAAACATTCTTCAGCTGTGAATCGACCAGATCGCGAAAATCGGACAGCTGGTCGGGAGCCACATTGCGCACCAGAATGTGCGTGTCGTCCACGCGGCGCACTTCGTCGTAATGAATGTTTTTCGCGCGCATCTGGGTGGTCAGCCGCTCCACCGTCTGATCCGTCTCTTGCGCGATGGCTTCCTGCACTTGCACCTGCAGAATCAGGTGAGTGCCGCCTTGCAGGTCCAGACCCAGTTTAATTTGGTGCCTGAAATTGTCTTTCAATTGCTCGAGAGACGTTGGAAATGTCGGCAGCCCCACCAGCGTGTAGATGCAGGCTAGAACGACCAGCAAAATAAACAAAGCTTTCCACTTCAGGTTAGGATTCATGTCAGAGGGTGCAGACTCCGGACGTGCCGGAGTGCAAGCAACGCGCGCTCGATTCAGGGCGGTCCGCCACCTTATTTCGCATCTTCCGTACTCTCCACCTGCGTAATCGCCGAGCGCGCGACGCGAATTTTTACCTGATCTGCGATCTTCAGGATCACCGTGTCGCCATCGAGACCGTTAATCGTTCCGTAGATCCCGCCGTTGGTAATCACTTTGTCGCCGGCTTTCAACGCGCCCAGCATCTCTTGCATCTTCTTGCGCTGCCGCTGCTGCGGCAGAATGAGCATTACGTAAAAGATGCCCATCACAATCACCATCATTACTAAAGGGCTGCCTAACGCGCTGCCCAGTCCGCCGCTCTGAAACATCAATGCCGCAAACATAATCGTGCTGAACCTAACCCTTTCCTACTCTTTCACATCAGCGCCAATAATGACTGACGCGGCGCCGGCTAAATACTCGCGCAGATAGCAGCAGCCAGCCACAGGGATATCCCCGCTCTCTACGACCCGTACGATTCTCTTCTGGTGGTGTCCCGCGGACGACCCGCGCGCCTTTCGAGACTCCCGACCCGCTTGCCCTCAGGCCGGACCCGCAGCATAACGCGCGTGCATCGCAGATGAGAATTTCGCTAGGTTCCCAAACCCGATAGCCTCGCGGATTTGCCGCATGATGTCAAGGTAAAAGTGGACGTTGTGGTGGGTCGCCAGAATCGCCGCGGTGATCTCTCCGGCAGCAAATAAGTGCCGCAAATACGCCCGCGTATAGCGTTTGCAAACCGCGCACGAGCATGCGGGGTCCAGCGGCCGCTGATCTTGCGCGTACCGCGCGTTCTTGATCAGCACGCGGCCCTCGCTCGTGTAAATGCAAGCGTGCCGCGCCGCGCGCGTGGGCAGCACGCAATCCATCATGTCGATCCCCAGCGAAACGTAATCCGCGAGCTGTTCCGGGCGCCCGACGCCCATCAAGTAGCGCGGGCGGTCCTTCGGCAGCAGCGCCGTCACTTCGCCTGTCATCTCGCAAGTTAGCGCGTGCGGCTCGCCCACCGCCAGACCGCCCACGGCGTAGCCGGGGAAGTCCATCGCAAGAAGTTGCCGCGCGCTCTCGCGCCTCAGGTCCGCGAACGTCGCGCCCTGCACGATGCCGAATTGCCACTGCGCCGACGCCGCATCCCCGTTACGCCCGGCACTCCCGGTAAAATAATTTCTCGCGCGCCGCGCCCACAAGGTGGTGCGCTTGACCGCCGACTCCGCAACCTCCCGTGGCGCAGGCGTCTCGATACATTCATCCAGCACCATGGCAATGTCCGATCCCAACGCCAGCTGGATCTCAACGGCCTTCTCTGGGGTCAGCAAATGCTCGGAGCCGTCAAGGTGGGAACGAAATGTAACTCCATCGTCGGTAATTTTCCGCAACTCCGACAAACTGAATACCTGAAATCCGCCGGAATCGGTAAGAATCGTTCGCGGCCACGACATAAATCGATGCAGCCCGCCGAGCTTCCGAATCAGCTCGTGCCCCGGCCGCAAATATAAATGGTAGGTGTTTGCGAGGATAATACCCGCGCCCAGCTCTTCCAGCACGCCCTGCGTAAGCCCCTTAACGGTAGCCGCGGTCCCCACCGGCATAAACGCCGGCGTCTCAAGCGTGCCATGCGGCGTAGTCAATCTCCCGCGCCGCGCCCCCGCCGCATCCGTCTCCGTTACTTCAAATGAAAAATTCACCCATCAAGTGTAGCAGGCCTATATCGCCGCCCACGCCACCTTAGCCAGGACCCACACGGCCCACAATCCAAACACAATTCCAAAACTAGCCCCAGGCTTAATCTTCTTGGGATTCGCCGCCGAAAATCCGATCGCCACCAATATCAAACACCAGACAAAAAACAATTCCAGCGACGATCCGAGCGCCAACAACGGTTTCGGCGCACTATCAGGCAAATAAGCCTTCAAACTAGTAGCTACGACATTCTCCGGATCGACGTCCCCATACGTCTTCAACGGCAAGATAATCAAAGCCAATATGCTCGATATCGCGGTAGGCAAAAACGCATGTGCAGTAATCGCAAAAGCCTGGCCGTAGCGCACCTCGGCCCCGCGAAAAAGATTGAACGCCCCAAAATAGATCAAGGCAAAAATCAGCGTAGACACCGGCACAGCCACAATGCCGACCGCATACGAAAAATTCGTCCAGAACTTCACTTGTCCAGCCAACGCCTGATCTTTCTGTTCCTCCGACATCTGCGAAAACCGCGCATTCTCTTCCGCCTTATGCCGGATATAATCTCCCCAATTCATTTTGGTGTTGAGCAATGTGCCGACCGCAGTCGCCAGCACCACCGTCAACAACAGCGGCGCCACCCAACTGGGCCGCTCCGCTATGCTCGCAAACGTCTGCTTAGGGCTGATAAAAACACCAATAATCCGACCGAAAGGATTGATACGGGGCTGCGCCGCGGGCGCAGACGCGGAAGTTGTAGCCATAGCGGTATCCTCCACCACACGAAACCACTCGAGGTCTAATTTTGCCTTCTACCCTCCCTACGCCCATTTACCACCTTTAGTTTCACAGCCCCGCGGCCCGCTGACCGCTTATCCGATCTCTGTGCGCTCTGTGGTAAATTCCCAGTTTTTCCTGCTAAACCCGCGGCAACTCCGGCACCGCCGCCAACAATTCCTTCGTATACGCATCCGCAGGCGCGTGCAGCACCTGCTCCACGTCCCCCACTTCCACAAAGCGCCCGGTCCGCATTACCGCCACCCGCGTAGCCACCTGCGCCACCACCGGCAAACTATGCGATATAAAAATGTAGGTAAGCCCAAACTCGCGCTGCAACTCCTGCAACAGCAGCAACACCTGCGCCCCCACCGACACGTCCAGCGCCGACACCGGCTCGTCCGCGACCACCAACTGAGGCCGCAAAATCAGCGCCCGCGCAATGCCGACCCGTTGCCGCTGCCCGCCAGAAAACTCATGCGGATACCGTTTCATCCCGTCATCGGTCAGTCCGACGCGTTTGAGCATAGCCACAGCGCGATCCCGCCGTTCCGCTCCTGAAAGTTCCGGCTCATGAATGGCCAAGGGCTCCGCAACAATCGCCCCAACCCGCATCCGAGGATTCAGCGACGCAAACGGATCCTGAAAGATCATCTGCATCTGCCGCCGCTTTAGCCGTAGCGCCTCGCCGCTCAACTTCAACAAATCCTGCCCTGCAAATACAATCTCGCCCGAGTCCGGCTCAATCAGCCGCAGCAGCATCCGCGCCAAGGTCGTTTTGCCGCAACCGCTCTCCCCCACAATCGCAAACGTCTCGCCGGCCGCAACTGAAAAGCTCACACCGTCTACCGCGATAAAGCGGGCCGCTTGCCCCTCACTCGACAGAAACCGCGCCGCGCGTCCATAGCTCTTCACTAAACTCCTCGTTTCGAGGAGAGACTCGGCTGGAATCATTCAATACCCCCTGGGTTGCCTGCATCGCGGCCGCCAAAGCGAGATCTTCGCACGTTTTTACAGCTGGTTTACAGCTTTTGAAAAATACGACAAGACGAAGTGAAAGCAATGACAGCAGATCCGCCGAGGCCTCGATTCCCACTTTCGGCTGTTTCCCTGCGAATTTCTCTACATCTCGATAAACCCATATCTAAATCCTGGAATTCACAGATTTTAGCTCTCTTTATATGCCGGAACCTGTTTGTTATGAGCGCTATGTCTTCGGCATCTCAATTGCCAAAGATGGGTGGGCGCGTTTACCAAAAGGTTTCGGACTGGACGATTGTGTTTTTATCGCTCGTGCAAACCGCTGCCTTAAAAACTAGGAGGAACGCAGTGAAAGTTCTGGTTCGATTTGTACTGACTTCATTGATCGCGATGGTCGGCTTGTACCTGCCAATGCGGGCGCAGGATGCTGGTGGCCGGATCATTGGCAACGTGACGGACCCCGCCGGAGCGGGCATCGCCGGTGCCCGAGTCACCGTCACCAACGTAGCCTCTCAAGTGAAGGTTGAGAAAGTAAGCGATCAGGACGGCTATTTCCAGGTTCTCGCTCTACCCATCGGGATTTACGACGTCACCATCGAAAAACCTGGTTTTGCCGTGGCTGCCTTCCGCCACCAGACGCTGCAGATCAATCAGTCTTTACGCATCGATGCAAGACTGGAAATTGGCGCCCAAGCTCAATCGGTCGAAGTTCACGATCAGGCTGACGTGGTGGAAACGGTCGATCCGACGTTGGGAGCTTCGGTTACCGGTCGCACGCTGACGGACATGCCGCTGAACGGCCGCAATGCGCTCAGTTTGGCGCTTCTGCAGCCCGGCGTGACGCCGGTGGATACCGACTTCATCGGGAACGGCGGCGCAGGGACCTTTAATATCGCCGGCGGTCGCGCCGACTCCGTCACCTTCCTCCTCGACGGCGGCCTGAACAACGAACAATTGGCCAATGGCGTGGTCTACAACCCCAACCCGGACACCGTGGCGGAGTTCCGGGTTCTCGAAAATAACTACACCGCCGAATATGGCCGCAATGGTGGCGGCGTCGTGACCGAGGTGATCAAATCCGGAACCAATGAGTGGCACGGCAGCGCCTTCGATTTCATTCGCAACGATGCCTTCAACGCCAATGATTTCTTCAACAAAAGCACTCCCGGCAACCTGCTGCCCCGCGACGTCCTCAAGCGCAATCAGTATGGCGGCACCTTCGGCGGGCCCATCACCATTCCTCATCTTGTTCACGGCAGGGACCGCTTCTTCTTCTTTGTCGGCTACCAGGGACAACGCCAAACGCAGAAGCAAACGTTGAATTCCTTCCAGACCTTCACGCCCGCCGAGCTTCACGGTGACTTTTCGCAAGCAGGAAACGCCGGATCGCCCGGACCTGCGGCATGTCCGAACCGCGACCCAGGCGTCGCCACGTTTCTCGGGAACAACCCGTTCTTTGTCGGTACCGCGGGAAATGCCGCTTGCGCGATCATCGACCCCGCACGAATCAACGGCGTCGCCCAGAAATATATTGCCGCTGGCCTGATCCCCACCGCTCCTTCCGGTCTGTTGAACGCCCAGTCCGGCGCCACCAATAACGACAACGAGTTGACCATGAAGTTCGACTTCAATATCACGCAAAAGGACCGTCTTTCCGTGACGCTCGGTGGAAACCGAAATCCCATCCTGAACGGCCTGGGCTCCTCGGGTATCGGTGGGTTCGTCACCTCCCCTGGCTACGCCCTGACCACCACTTTCCACAACTACTTCTCCAACTTTGCCTATACGCGAACGTTTTCCAGCAATCTCCTCAACGAGTTTCGCGTCACGGTGCAGCGAACGAACGAACTCTCCGCCAAACCCGCCGTCACCATTCCGACTCACGCCGCCATTGGACAAACCGGTATAACCCCTGATTTGGAATTAGGCGCCGCGGCACTGCAATTCGCCGATCAGGGCACCTACTACGGCTTCAGCATCCAGGGCCCAAGCACGTTGATCAACAACACCTTCTATTACGGCGATACCTTGTCCTGGACGCGTGGCCGGCACAATCTCAAGTTTGGCGGCAATTTCTCAGCCTACCAATTCAACACCACATTCGATTTTATCGGCAATGGACTCTATCTGTTCCAGGGAGCGGGCGGCATCGGCTCGGGAAATGATTTCGCGGACTTCCTCTTTGGGATTCCACTGAATTACTCCCAGTCTCCCAACGCTGCTACCAACGCGCGCAGCAAGTTCTATGCCGGCTTTGCTCAGGACGAATGGAGAGCCACCAAGAGACTCGTGCTGACCGCGGGTGTGCGCTACGAGTACAGCACTCCCAAGCAGGATACCCACGGATACACGTTTAACGTCATTCCAGGGTTGCAATCGACCGTCTTCCCCAATGCTCCAAACGGTCTGGTCTTTCCTGGCGATCACGGAGCGCCTCGCGGTGTGAATTTCCCCGATCACAATAACTGGGCTCCGCGGCTGGGTTTCGCCTGGGACCCCGAGGGAGACTCCAAAACCAGCATCCGTGGTGGCTTCGGGATCTTCTATGACATCCTGAAGGCCGAAGACAACTTCCAGGACAATGGCCAGCCTCCATTCTTCTCCGGAGGGTTCGTGAATTTTAGCCCCTTGGCCGCAAATCCCACTGCCGATGTCCCTTATTTGTCTCAACCCTTCGCCAGCGCGGGTGTGCCGAACCCTTTCCCCTCCAAGCCGGTCGATCACAACATCAATTTTGCCAACGCGGGTTTTCTGCCGTTTGGTCTTTCCAGTATTTTTCTTGACGATCCGCATCTGCGCACGCCCTACACCTATCAATACAACCTGAGCGTGCAACGGGAACTTGCCAAGAACACGACTTTCCAAGCCGGGTATGTGGGGAGCAGCTCGCATGGACTAACTTCGTTGGTAGACATCAATCCCTTCATCCTGGGCACCACGGACCGGGTGGTCAACCTTCTCCCGGGGAACAGCACCTGCGCGGCGGCGACGTTCTTCCAATGCTCTTTCTCCAACCTCCTTGAATTCAAAAACGTATCGAAGGCGTCGTACAACGGCCTGACCGTCAGCTTGACCCGGCAGTTGACCGACGCTCGCGGCATTGGCCGAACCTACTTTATCTTCGGCTATACCTTCGCGCACTCGATCGACAACGCCTCCGGATTCCGCGCCCGGACCTCCTCCAGCCAGGTTCCTGCTTACGATCCTGGCCTTCTTCGCGCTTCGTCGGATTTCGACATACGCCATCGCATCACCTTCAGCGGCGGCTGGGATCTGCCTTTCGACCGCGCTTGGGCTTCCGGGCCCAAGCGCCTTACGCAAGGTTGGAGTCTCTATCCCATCTTCTCTTGGCGTACCGGCTATCCCCTCACCGTTCTCGGGCAAGTGGACAGCTCCGGTGGCTTCACCAACCCCAGCGTAAGCGGAGCTGGTGATGGCAATGCGTTTCCGTTTGCCAACCTGACGGGTCAGCCGCTCACCACGTTTGACCCGCATCATGTGCAGACGCTGACCGGCGATCTCTCGGGCACCAATACCGGCAATTTCTATTTCAATCCCAACGTGTTCACGACCGCTCAGGTGGGAAGCGCTACCGATCCGTGCCCCACACCTTCCCCTTCGTGTTTCCCGTCAACGGCTCAAGCCGTCGCCAATCCCGCTGTGCGCACCTACGGGTCAGCGCCTCGCAACTTCTTGCGCGGTCCCGGTCGCACCAATCTCGATATGACCGTGTCTAAGACCACCGCCATTACCGAACGGCTGAAGCTGGAGATCCGCGCGGACGCCTTCAATCTTTTGAACCACGCGGAGTGGGGAAATCCAACCACCAACATTACGTCCAGCAATTTCGGACGTATCACAAGCACGGGCGATCCCGGCACCCAAGTAATCCCCGTGGATCCCAAAGAGCGCATCATCCAACTCGCAGCCCGCTTCACGTTCTAGGCAGCGCCGTGCAGTTCGCATGGCGTTTCTAGTCCTCGTCTAGCTCTATTCTCGAGTACGCGAAAAGGCCCCCAAGAGGTTGCGGGGCCTTTTTCTTTTTACGTCCCGTTGCATAATCCTGAAGTAAAAGGACATACGCGTGAGCATCATGCGAACCTTGGCCGGAATTCATCCACCGGACCACTGCGAAGCGCACGCAAGTTTTCCCTTGAATTGTTATCATTATATTGTTATCATTATAATGATACGATATTGAAGAGTTAATGCGAGTGTGCTCCTCCGTCCTTTTTCGCGACCCCGGTGAAGCGTCAGCCCGAGCGGAGCGAGGATTTGCGTACTGTATCGGAAACCTCCCGCTCTTGCTAAGCTGGCGACGTCGAGTGGCGTAAGTCACCTGAAATGAGGTCATTGCGCCATTCGGTAGCGTAAGTCCCATAGAATCAAATCGTTGCACAAAAACAGGGGGAGGGGTAGGGTGCCATGGGCAACGAAGCCGAGTGTACGGCCCATTTCGGGAAAAAGAAGATGACCGGCAAGGCCTTGCTGGAAACCTCCGAAATACTCTTCCGACCAACCGATGGCAGCCCACGCCTGAAAATTCCCTTCTCCACCATCAAGTCAGCGAAAGCCGTCGGTGGAGAACTCCGTCTCCACAGCACGGACGGCTCAGCGATCTTCGAGTTGGGTGCCACCGCCGACAAGTGGTGCCACAAAATCCTTCACCCAAAAACGCGCACCGAAAAACTCGGCCTAAAGCCGGGAATGAACGTCTCCCTAATCGGCGAATTCGACAGCGATTTCGGAAAGGAACTTCGGTCGATAACGCAAAACATCCACGACGGCAAAATCAATTCCGCCAGCGAACTGATCTTTCTCAGTGTGGACTCCACTAAAGCCCTAGCCACGGACGTCGACAAAGCCGCCAAAACCCTCAAGGGCGCCGTAGCCCTGTGGATCATCTACCCAAAAGGCAAAAAGCAAATCACCGAGAACGCCGTCCTCTCCGCCGGCCGCAGAGCCGGTCTGAAGGACGTAAAGGTGATGGGCTTCTCTACAACACACACCGCCTTAAAATTTGTGCTGCCGCTGGAGCGCCGCCAGTAATGACAGTTTCTGTAGGCACGGGCTGCCACTTTCGTGGTCCGCGATTTCACGATTCCCCTTAATCTTAGATAACGCCATGACGGAATTACTTCAAGTGCGCGGACTAAAGGTGGAGTTACCGACGCCATCGGGTTGGGTGCGGCCGGTGAATGAGGTGTCGCTGCGCATTGCGGCGGGCGAATCGCTCGGACTTGTGGGCGAGTCGGGCAGCGGGAAGACGATGATGGCGCTGGCACTCATGGGATTGCTTCCCGTTGGTGCGCGGGTCAGCGGCGAAGCGAGATTGTCCGGCGAGATCACAGTAGATCGCGAAGACTCCGCTGAAGGCGGAACTCTTCGAGATCGCGGCGCGAACAAGCTGGCCCCTGCGAACTCATCGGGCGTGAATCTGACGGGCTTAACCGAGCGTGCCTGGCGCGATATGCGCGGCCGCGAGATCGCCATGGTCTTCCAGGAACCGATGACCGCGCTGAACCCCGTCATGCGCGTAGGAGCACAGATTTCAGAAGCAATTCGCGCGCACCACCGAGCACTGGATTCGAGCGAAGTACGGCGCCGAATGCTGGAAGCGCTGCAGCGCGCGGCGGTGCCCGAGCCGGAGACTCGGGCGGAACAGTTTCCGCACCAGCTCTCTGGCGGCTTGCGGCAGCGCGCGATGATCGCAATGGCGCTCGCAGGCGGGCCGCGCCTGCTGATCGCCGATGAGCCAACCACCGCGCTCGACGTCACCGTGCAAAAACAAATCCTGGATCTGCTGGACCGCTTGCGCCGCGAACTGCGACTCGGCCTGCTCTTTATCACGCACGATTTAGGCGTTGTCGCGCAGGTCGCCGACTGCGTGGCGGTAATGTACGCCGGACGCATCATCGAGGAAGGCCCCGCCCTGGAAGTCCTGCAGTCGCCGCGTCATCCGTATACGCAAGGATTGCTGGCAGCATCGCCGACGCTCGAGCGCGGCAAGTTAATGCCGATCCCTGGAACGGTGCCGCAGCTCACCGCCATGCCACCCGGCTGCGCATTTGAGCCGCGTTGCCCGGTACGCATTGAGAACTGCGTGCGCGCCGTGCCCGACTTGCGCCCCGCGTCGCAAGGTCACGCCGCCCGCTGCATCCTGGTTTAAGTAGCACAGGGTCTAGGTAGCACAGGCTCTCCTGCCTGTGCAGCGTCAACCCTCGCTAAAGACAAAGCGATAAACATCAGCATTGAAATTCATCGCCCGCTTTCTCATCAGTCCGAAACACAATCGAATTGCACCGCTTCCGCAGGGTGCCGCCGATAGTAAAATGGACGATTCACATTATGGCCACTGCAATTACGACAACGCGCGTCGACTGGAGCCAGATCTGGGCGCAGCGCGGCTTCCGCTTCTTCTCCGTGGCGATGTTTGTCTCGCTGTTCGGCAGCGGATTGAACTTCACCGCAGTCAGCTGGTACATCCTCTCGGCGACGCATTCGACTATCGCGGTCAGCATGCAGGTGATCGTGGTCACGCTACCCGGCCTGTTCGTTCCCTTCGTCGGCGGCGTGCTCATAGATCGCTTAGATCGCCGCTACCTCGGTGTTCTCCTCGATCTCTGCCGCGGCGTCGCCGTTCTTGCGATCGCCTACATCGCGTTCCGCGGGCACCTCGGTCTGTGGCACCTCTACGTCATGACGCTGATCACGGGCACGGGCTCTGCAATGTATTGGTCTACGGTGAACGCACTCGTGCAGGAAGTGATTCCACCGAATCAGTTCACCGGCGCGAACGCCGCCGTGCTGATCGGCGTGCAAAGCGGCATGTTGATGGCCGGCGCATTCGTAGGCTTCATCTACGACTGGGCTGGCATCGCCGGCATCCTCGCCATCGACGGCGCGACCTATTTTGTTTCGGCGTTTTGCTTGTACCAGATGCGGCGCGGTTACGTTTCGCCGCGCCAACATCAGCACTATTCGCGCGAATATTCCTCCGCCACGGAGGCCACCGCGCTGGCACTGGAATCCGGCGAAAATCCGGAAGTCGCCGAAGCGGGCCTGTCCCTCGCGGTTTATGCCGATTTGAAAGAAGGCTTTGCGTACTTGAAAAAACAGCCGCAGGTTCTCGCTCTGGGCATCACCCACGCCACCATGATGGCTGGGGTCGTCAGCGCCAATGTGATCCTTGTCGCGCTCGCGAACGACGTGCTACACGCGGGCGCGCGCGGGCTCGGTTTTCTCGAGCTCGGCTGGGCCATCGGCGCCATCACCGGAGGTCTGCTGGCCAGCCAGCTTCCTGACTCCCTGCGCATGACCTTTTACGTGGGCTGCATCGGCGCGCTCTGCGCGGGACACTTGCTCGTGCCGTTCGTTTCCTTTGTCGTCGGCGCTGTGACCATCCAGGCGGTTTTTGGTTTCTGCCGCGCCGTTTCTGGCGTCGTCGCGCAGTCCTCCATAATGGCCATCGTGCCCAAGCATTTCATGGGACGCACGCAATCCGCCATGGCCGTCGTCACGACCGTGTTGCAATTGATCATGAGCTTCGCGCTGGGCTGGGTCGCGCAACGCATCAGTCTGTTCGCGGGCTTCAGTTTGCTTGGCCTGATGTATGCCGGTGCCGGCATCTTCGCCACCCGCGCTCGCCAACTTCTGGGCGACGGCTCGTGACGGTAGGCCTCCCACACCGCCGTGGGTATAATCCCGCATGCTCAAGCGACTAATCGTGCTGCCTGTCTGCATCGGATTTCCGCCGAAAGAACGATGGGATCACGGTTCGACACTAGGGCGTTCCACGACAGAGTGCCCACGGGGAAACGAGTGAAAGTCCATCGCAGCTGTGGGCCGCGAAGACTGACGAACCATTCGCGCCGGGAGTTCCTAAAGACATCCGTGTCCGCGGCCGTTTTCGCATCGGCGGGTACGGATGTTTCGCTGCTGCATGCCCTCGATTCCCAAAATGACGATGCATTGCGAGCGCGGCTCGCGGCGGATCCACTGCGTCCTCAGTTTCATCTCCTGCCCGCTAAAAACTGGATGAACGATCCCAACGGCCCGATTTACTGGAATGGTCATTACCATATGTTTTTCCAGTACAACCCAAATGCCGCCGTGTGGGGCGACATGCATTGGGCGCATGCGGTGAGCGACGACATGATTCATTGGCGGCATTTGCCGATCGCGCTTGCGCCGACGCCTCGATGGGATGACGCGGACGGCTGCTTCACCGGCAGCGCCGTCGATGACCATGGCACCGCCACTTCTCTTTACACCGGCGTGAAAACCGTGGCGCCCGAGCGGGCAACGTTGCGCGACGGCGTTCACAATTTTCGCGAAGTCGTTTGCCTCGCTACGTCGGACGATCCGCAGTTGCTCAGGTGGAACAAATGGAAGACGCCGGTGATCGAGCCACCGCAGGAGCCGCGCCTGATGGGATTTCGCGATCCGTTTTTGTGGCGGCAGGGGCGAGTTGGCGGGGACGGGCACAGCGGTGCTGTGCCCCTACGGGGTGGTGGTGACGCCCGCGACTGGTGGTATCTCGGAGTGGCTTCCGGCTTGCGTAAGGAAGGCGGCAACGTTCTGCTTTATCGCTCGAAGGATCTGCGCCGGTGGGAATACCTGCATCCTCTTGCCTCAGGCACGTGGACTGGAAAGGATTCGATCAATCCCGTTGATTCCGGGGAAATGTGGGAGTGCCCGGATTTTTTCGTGCTGGGCGCGAAGCATGTGTTGCTTTATTCGACGGCCGGCGGAGTCTACTGGGAAACCGGGGAGTTCGATCAGAAGGAGCTAGTGTTTCATTCGGAGAAACGAGGTGTGCTGGACTACGGAGCGTACTACGCCCAGAAGACGCAGCTCGACGCGCACGGCAATCGCACTTTGTGGGGATGGATCATGGAGAAGCGATCTGATGATGAACTGCGCGCCGCGGGCTGGGCGGGCTGCATGGCTTTGCCGCGGGTATTGTCGATTGGTGCGGGCGGCGCGCTGGAGATGCGATTCGCGCCGGAGGTGGAGTCGTTGCGCGGTGAAGCGTTCGAGGTGCCTGGCGGCTTGTCACTCGCCGAGCGAGAGTCCGCGATGCACGCAATCGAAATCAAAAATGTCGCGGGAGAATTTCTCTGGGAAACCGCGGAGCAAACCTTTGCGCTCACATTAGTCGATCGCACGGGCCCGTGGTTTGCTGTGTCGCTCGACTTGCAAGCTGGAGGATTAAAGCTGACCGTTAACGGCCGGTCCATCGATTTGTCCGCGACAAAAAATGCGACGCGCAAGTTTCACGTTTTTCTGGATGGGTCTGTCGCTGAATTGATCTGCGACGACCTGCACGCCATCACCGCGCGGATTTACCGGAAGCCGGATGGCCCGCTCCGGCTCTCGCACGATTCGTCGATCGCTCATTTGCAGCGGATCGTCGCCTGGCAACTCAAAGCCATCTCCCCCGATCGGCTCACGCACTAGATCACACCGCGAATGTACGCGGAAGCGCGTTAGCTAAACAGCTCGCGAGAACGTCAGTGTCGCGAAAACAAATATTTCGATGAAGTTATCGTTGAGATTCTTCGGCTATCCCCGTCGGATAGCCTCAGAAGGACAATTCCCTGGTGTGAGTCAGGCTTTGAGCGTTCCTGGCGTGGTTAGGCTTTGACCACCGGGTTCCTGGCGTGGGTCTGCTTTGACCGCCGGAGTTTCGGTGGGCGCGGGGACTACGCGGACCTCGGGCGCTGGCGCTTTTCCGCCGAGTAGATCCACCATGATGTGATTCAGCTTGGCGCGGAGCTGGTAGCGCTCGTGGGCGTTGGTGATGTAGCGGACGGATATTTCGACGCCGCCGATGGCTGGCTTCACATTGATGGCGGGGGCGGCGGAGAGGCTGCTCATGTCGCCCGCGCGTGCGGTGCCGCGCCACTCCTGTTCGGCTTTCTGGCCGCTTTCTGCGGTGGCTTCGATCACTTTTTTCTGGATGGCATCGACGATCGGATAGGGATCCTGACCGGCGGGTAAGATCACCTGGAGTTCGTCCCAGAGCCATTGGCCGGAAGTGGAGAAATTGAAGTAGTGACCTTCAATCGCGAAACTGTTGGTGAAGGTGACGCGACGTCCAGTGGGGTGGCCGGAGTCGGTCCAGTTGCCGGTCTCCATGAGCACGGTGTGAAACATGCCGAGCTCAACGACTTCACCGGTGACGCCGTTGATCTCCACCCAATCGCCGAGGCGGATTCCATTCTTGCCCATCAGCACGAACCAGCCCAGGAAGCCCACAATGAAATCTTTGAGAGCGACCGTGAGACCGGCGCCGGCGAGACCCAGGAACGTTCCCACATTTGGCGGCGGCCCGATGATGACCAGGAGAATCAGCACGACTCCGGCGATTTGCAGGGTGACCCGGGTGACCGCGCGCAGCGTTTCGACCTGGCGGCGGTCCAGGGAAGTCCGTCCGAGCAACATATCAATCCAGCCGTCGACGAACAAACCGATCAGTGCGATTAAGAGGATGATTGCGATACTGCGCAAAGCGTAGTTCAGCAATGTGCGTTGCTGGGTTGCAACGACTCCGATCCACTTTCCGTATTCGTCAGCTAGTTTTCTCTCGTTGTCAATGCGCTTATCGAGGGTTGAAAGCGCTTTTGCCCGGGCTGATCGGGCTCGTGTCGCTCGAACGAGCGACTCGGATTGCTCCCGGCTAGTTTGTGGTTTCGCTGCCGTGGCTGGAGCGCCGGCCACAGGTGGCGGCGCATCGGGCGGAGGTGCCTGCTGATTGGCGGCGTCGCCCTTCTGCTCCACGACATTGTGCCTCGCGGAAAGGGTCGCGACGGCCGTTTCGGCCTCTTTCTTTGCTTGCCACAGTTGCAGCTGCTTTTGATGAAACGCCCACCATTCCCGAAGATGCGGCACCATGCCGTGCGTTTCCTTCGGCTCACTGACGTTAACCTTGGTGCTGTCGGAGCTTTGCGAGGCGGCTTCGTGTTGCTCGGTCATGGCCTGAATGCGGCCCTGCAGATCGCCGCCCGCGCGGATCAGATCCTGCTTGGCGTCATCGATTTCGTCCTGATCCAGTTCCAACTGCGCTTTGGCGAGATCAAGCTGACCATCGAGCACGTCTTTGCGACTGCCGGTGGCCTTGGCTTCCGCGGCTGTCAATTGCGCTACCTGCGCCTTATCGGCCTCCAGCGCGTTTTCGGCCTTTTGCTGTTTCGCTTGGATCTGCTTCGCTTCCGCGCTCAGCGCAGGTGGATGCTCGGCCGCCTCGCGCACCGCGGTGGCGAAAGCCAGGTCCATCTCCTGATCGGCAAGTCGTAGCGCTTCCTTGGCGTATGGCTCCTCGACGGAGCTATTTTGCGTTTGCGCGAGGCGCTGTGCCGTTGCCAACGCCGATTGGTCCACGATTGGCTGGCCTTGCGCGTTTGTTGCCGTGACCTGTGATGTAGCGCTCAGGCGACCGCCCACCGCTGGGGAGGCAGAGGGTCTGGTGCGAAAAATTCCGTATCCGGCGCCCACCAGCAATAGGGCGATGGCGGCACCGATGGTTATGCGTTTTGATTTCATAGGTTCCCAGGAAATCCCAAGTCATTCTAATATGCATGGGCAAAGAAGGCATCCCTTGTCGTCGAGAAAGGATTTGGGTCGTCGCTTAGATCGCACTAGGAATTTCGGAAGTCGTTAAGGAGGGAGTTCAGCTTGCCAGCAAATAGCCGTTTGCCGAGTGCCGTCTTTGTTTTTCTGGCGTTTGGCGGGTTTCTTCAGGCGCGGAGGTTTGCGGCGACGATGCCGCCGGTACTGGCAACGCATTTCGGAGCCAGTGGCGTGGTTAATGGATGGCAAACGCAATCGCAATATTTCGTTCTGGAGGTCGTGCTGCTGGGGGTGTGCTTGTTGCTGGCGTTTGGTATTCCGCGATTGATTGGAGCGCTGCCGATTTCGCTGATCAATCTGCCGAACAAGGAATATTGGCTTGCGCCGGAACGCAGACAGGAGACGGTCGCGTTCTTCAAGGCGCAGTTCGCTTGGTTTGGCTGCGGATTGTTGGTGTTTCTGCTTGTTGTCAACGAGCTGGTGTTCAAGGCGAACCATGCCCTTCCGCGGCGTTTGGACAACACCGCATTCGCCATCGCCTTAGTAGCCTTTTTGGCGTACGTTGGCATTTGGACGGTGCGACTCGTCCTCCGCTTCTCGAGAATAAGCGGCTGAGTTGATTTGCCAGGAAACAGCGCAGCGGCCGGTTGGCGTCTGGAAGGCTCAATAACGTCTTGAAGCAAGAGGAGTTGAAGAAATGAAGAGATACTTGATTGTGCCCGAACAAACGTACACTGGATACTCTGCATATTCCCCGGACTTGCCGGGTTGCGTCTCGACAGGACGTACTCGCGAAGATGTCGAGCAGAATATGCGCGAGGCGATCGCGTTTCACCTGGATGGATTGCGTGAAGACGGGCAAACGCTGCCTGAGCCGAATACATACTCTACCTACGTCGAACTCCCGGCGTAGATTCTTAGATTTCGGAGTAGATCGCCTCCAGTCCGTAGTCGACGCTGAGAATTGCCTTACGCTCCAGCTTGCGCAGCTCGTGGGGTCCCCAGAAACTGGCCTCTTTCCACAATCCCTTCAACGCGTGCGCAAAATGAAATTCGTAAAACGGCCGCACGTAGACGAAGTCCGCATATTCCCGCGCCACGTGCGCCGCGTAAGCGTCCTCGTCCACCAGTTGATGGCTGCTGGCCCATTCGCTGAGAGCGCCGATGGTGCGCTCGTACGCGCCGCGAATCGCGTACTCCAGTGCGAAACTCGACCCGATCACGGTCAACATCAAGTGATCGCCGAAATTGAACTGGCGCCGGCTGTGCGTGATGGCGCAAATGCGGTGGTACCCGCGCCAATACTGATAGATCGAGCCGAAATAGGGAAAGTCGCTGGGGAGCAAACCTTTTTCGAGATAAGCTGCGCGTTCCTGATAGCTCCACACGATGTACCACTCGGGATAGGTGTAGTAGGCTTCCTCCACCGGCCGATTGCGGACGTTTGGTTCCGCCTTCGGCGCCAGCGCGTCTTCGGGCAGCGGTCCAACCTCGGACTTCGAGAAAAAGCAGAGCGACGCGAAAACAACCAGGAAAAGGGCATAGGCCCCGAGGAGAATTGCGAGCACAAGCGCAGCTTTGCGCAGAAACCACTTCAGGAAGGGAATCATTGCGCCTTAAGCCTCTTGCTGCGCCAACTTTTCAGAAGGCGTGAGGCTCACGGTGGAAGCAATCCAAAACGCCGCGATGAAAATCAAGATGTGCGGCATGTTCACCAGAATGTTTGTCGTTAGAGGTATTTTGTTCAGGTGCCCGACAAAATAGACGACCACGTCGATCAAATACCAGACGCCCAGCACCCAAAAATAAATCCGCGCGGCCTTCGCCGAAATCAACGCGCCGATCACCGCCAACAAGCCAGCGCCGAGATGCCCGATGTCCACGATGCTGGTCATCTGAAACAGCCCAAACATCAAGCCGTTCGAGTCCATGATCCCGGGCACGTAGTCCAGCAGGTACACGCCGAGAAACAACGCCGCGAAGCCCTACGCACACTTCTGGATCGTCGTTATTTTTTTAGACATAAGAAGTTCCTGGAAGACCTCTCTCCAGCATAGTTCCTCGTATACTTTGCGTGTACATACTTCTTACTCAAACTTATGCAAAAGACAAACGCCCCGGTGCGCAAGAAGTCCCGGTTCGTGGCTTTCTTCCTCGCCATCGCGATGGTGGTGATCGCCGCGAAGGACTTTTTCGAGTACTCCGCCGCGCCCGCGAAAGAAAAACCGTCCGACTTTGTCTACCCTCCAAACGCGGATCAAACCAAGCCAACCACGCTGGTCCTGCCAGTCGCCCTATCTCTGCAAGTGCCCTTTGAGCAGGTCGGTGGTTTCATCAACGACGCCAGCCATCTCAACAAGACGTCGGTCTACGGCATCGTCAAAGTTACGTCCGTGGATGACATCACGCATGCGCTGCAATTCGCGCGCGATCACAACCTGAAGGTCACCGCCGCAGGCCAGCGCCACAGCATGGGCGGACAAAGTTTCGTGCAAGACGGCGTGGTCCTGGACATGCGCGGCTGCAATCAGCTCCGCCTGGACAAAGATCACAAAATCCTGAACGTGCAAACGGGCGCCACCTGGAGGCAGGTGCAACTTTTCCTGGACGCGCAAGGCCTGGCGGTCAAAGCCATGCAGTCCATCAACATTTTCACGGTGGGCGGCACGCTCAGCGTCAACGCCCACGGCATCGCGCACAATCCGGGGCCGATTGCGTCCACGGTGCGCAAACTGCGCATCATGCTCGCCCACGGCGAAATCAAGACCGCGAGCGGCACGGAAAATCCGGAGTTGTTCCGCAACGCGCTTGGCGGCTACGGACTGATGGGCGTGATCCTCGACGTCGATCTCGACGTCGTGGACAACGAGATGTATGCCTGGAAAACGAATTACCTGGACTATAGAGAGTTCGCCGACTACTACCTGAAAAACGTCGAAGGCAATCCCAAGATCGGCCTCGCATACGGGCGCCTCTCGATGTCACCCTCCACCTATCTGACCGAGGCCGCGATCCACACATACGAAAGAATTCCGAATCCCGTGCCGGTGCAACAGCTAGGACCTGCGCGCTTCGTGTGGCTCAGCCGCTTCGTCATCAATTTCTCGAAGACCGGCGGACCGGGCCGGCGCTTGCGCTGGGCGCTGGAAAAATACGGCGAGCCGCGGCTGCACACCTGCATGACGCGCAACGAAGCGATGAGCCGCGAAGAAGGCTGCCTCGTTTCCCGCAATCAGGAGATGTACGACTCCATGGACTATCTGGAGAATCGCCTGCGCGACACCGACATCCTGCAGGAATATTTCATCCCGCAGCACCGCCTGCCCGAATTCGTTGACGGCCTGCACAAAATTGTGGATGCCAACGGCACGAATCTCATCAATGTAACGATCCGCATCGTGCACAAAGACACGGTAACCGCGCTGCCGTACGCCCGCGAAGACATGTTCGCCTACGTCCTGTATTTCAATCAGAGATTCAACGATCGCGAGAGCCAGATCCTGCAAAAAACCACCACCGACTTGATCGATCTCGCATTGAGCCTGAACGGTACCTACTATCTGCCTTACCAACTTTTCTACTCCCCATTGCAATTACGGAAAGCGTATCCCGACTTCGATCGCTTTCTGGCCGCGAAGAAGTTGTATGATCCTTCGAGCCTCTTCACCAACAAATTCTACGAAAAGTACGGGAAAAGTTGATCCCCCCAAAACGCCAAACAAAAATGCCGCGCCCGAGAAAATCCAGCGCCGTCGTAACGGTAATCGCGTTGAGCGTCGCGCTGTGTTGCGCTCTGATCGAGCCAGCCCGGTCAACAGCAGAAAGCCTTCGTGATCTCTATGTTCCGGTCTCAGTGCCCTCTGCGTTAAATCTTTTTCTTCCTCCCGACCCAGAGCCCGATGTCCCCGACTGGTGCCGCGCGCTTCCGCGCCCAGAATATAAGTCGCTCGAGCGGGTCCTCGTAAACGAACCGTGGTTCGAGGTCTACAAAATCCAGCCCGGCGTCTTCGCCATCTATGAGCCGCACCAATCCGAAGAGACGATCTCGTACTTGATCACCGGCACCAAGCAAGCAGTCCTGTTCGACACCGGCATGGGTATTGGCAACATCCACGTTTTGGTCACGAAACTTACGTCGCGTCCCATCGTGGTGCTCAATTCCCACACGCACAACGATCACATCGGTGGGAACTGGCAATTCCCGTACGTCTTCGGGATGGACACGCCGTTTACCCGCGCCAACACGAAAGGCGGCCGCGAAGACGCTCAGGCGGAGATCGCTCCGGGGCAGATCTGCGGCGAGTTGCCGAAGGGTTTCGATCCCAAAACGTATGCGACGAAGCCGTGGCACGTTTCCATACCGGTTCACGACGGCTTCAAAATCAATCTGGGCGGCCGCACGCTCGAAATCGTCGCAACGCCTGGCCACACACCAGATGCCATCTGCCTGCTCGACCGCGAGAACGGTCTGCTTTTCACGGGTGACACGTACTATCCCGGTCCCATCTGGTTGTATCGCCCGGAAACGGATCTCGACGCCTACGTCGCGTCGGTCAAGAAAATCGCGGCGCTCGAGCCTGAGCTCAAACTCGTTCTGGGCGCGCACAATGTTCCCGTGGCACAACCCTCCGTTCTCACGAGACTGGCGAACGCCATCCAGGCTGTTCGTGCCGGCCAAGGAGAAGTAAAGCCCGCGGGAGAGGGCAAAGCAATCCACACCGTTGACGGCTTCTCGTTCCTCCTCAAAGCTGCTTCCTGACCCGCCGAGACTCATTGCGCTGCGATGTATCGCCGTTCTGCAGCGCATGAATGTCGAGCAGGAATCCTGAAAATTTTGGAGGCACATGGCCCTCCGCCAGCGATTTTTTCCGCAAACGGTTCGGGGGTAAACTCTCTCGTACGGGGTATTCCAACGTGCGTTTTCGCCTTCAGGTGCCGCTTGGCATTGGCGTGGCTCTGCTACTGCCCGCCCTACTCGTGACCCCGCCTGCTGCGTCCGCCCCCCAGCCGCCGCGCGACAAATCGGTCTGGAACTATGAAGGCGGTCTGTTCCTGCAAACCAACGGCTCCATTCCCGACGGACCGTGCTTCCGCATATCCGGGCACGTTGCGGCGCCAGGGTTTTTCGACAATCTCAAGCGCGTCGACACGGATTCCGGCGCGGTTTTCCGGCGGGGCAATGAGACCATCACGCAGTTTCCCGATAAGCTCTCGCTGCAATTTGTCGTTTTCGATCACTACGATCAGACCTGCCCGCCGCAAATGGCCAACACCAGCTCGTCGCGCTATCTCACCCGCGCGTTGATGAGTACCATGCATCTGTATCTTTATTGGAAGCACGGCGTCGAGTTGCGGCCCATCGCCAACGCCGAGCCCCATTATTTTTCCGTCGATCCGGTGCTGCCTACGGCCACCGCCTGGGCTGCTGCGCACGGTAGTCCTGTTCCGGAAAAGCTTGTGTGGTCCTATGAGTTCTCCATCCCTAGCGCTGGCGTTCCGGTCAGCGACAGCCTCGTGCTTGTTCTACGGACCCCCGACAACCACATCGCGGCGCGCGTTGCGGCTCGTATGTAAGCCTGCATCTCACTATGCGGGAAAGACTTGATCGGAAGAACGCCTGGCTGGTAGCCAAGCGCCCAACATAAGCGGCTACAAAGTGCCGTGGTTCCAAGTCGCGGGGCGTTCTTGTTTCATTCAACGATTTGTTACATATTCCCCTGCCCAGGGTCTAAGAAGTCCTAAGCCCGATGCTGTCCTAAATACGGCCCTACGGACAGTTGCGGGAGGAGTACGGGAGTCCTATTGTCGCCCTTGAAGTTGTGAGTGGAAGTTGCAAGCGGGCCCCCCTCAGGCTATCCCCGCGCTTGCTGTGAGAGTTTTCTAATCTTTTCGGAATCGCTTTGAGGAGGATCATCAGTGAGCAAAGTCCTAGCTCTTATTTCATTTGGTCTTTTGTTGTGCATGCCTGCGAAAGCACAAACCACGCAGCAGCCAATTCGTCTGAAGTGCGGAGGTTCCGCGTATACGGACTCGAAAGGACAAGCCTGGGCCACTGACTATGACTTCAGTGGCGGACTGGTTAGCAAGACCACTGGTTCGGTCGCAGGCACGTCGGACCCAGCGCTGTTTCAGGGTGGGCGGATGCCGGACGACACCAATCCGCTCGTGTACACATTTCCAGTCGCCAACGGTTCCTATCACGTGAATTTCTATTTCGCGGAACTCAATACCTCGGACGATTTCGCTGGCGGCCGGGAGTTCAACGTCAAGACGCAAGGGAACACCATTTTCCAGAACCTGGACATTTTCGGTACCGTGGGCGCGAGCACGGCTTTGATTAAGGGCGCGGATATTGCCGTAACTAACGGGCACGTTGCCATCGAACTGGACAACATTCCGGGTCACGACCGTGGCAAGGTGACCGCGCTGGAAATCCTTCCGAATGGTGCGTCTCCTCAGTTGACGCTGACCTTCGTGCACCCCGACGGTACGCCGGTCGTGGGCACCTTGAACTACACCATGGCCACTTCGCAAGTGAAGCTTGGCGGCAACACGCCGTTAACCAACGGTCAAGCCACCTGCGTGCTCTTCGCTGCCCCACAAATTATGGGCCTGGTGGGCCAGATTCAACTCAACCTAAGCCTCACCGACAATACCGGCCACACGCTTTGGCAGATCGGCATGACCATGGACCCAACCAGCGTCAATTTCGGCTCCGTGCAAAGCTCGTCGCTGAACGTAGTCGTCCAAAAACTGTAACGTCCCCGTGGCATTCTCGTATTGGTAGGGGCGCACCTTTATCCGAGCATTCGCGACGGATTGCTGCGCCCCTAACATCACCCAAGTTGACTCCACGCGTTCCTCCCCATTTTGGATTCGAGCTGGTTCGCCTCCCGGACAACACCCGACACACCCTTATCTTCCCGCCTTTCCGTGTGCAATTTCGCGCTTGGCGAAAAGCGCCCGCCACCCTTCGTAGCTCAGGGTAAACGGTCGGCGACCGCTGCAGCCGCCGGGCCAATCGGTTTGGGTAATCAAAAAATACCCCCGGCATCGCCACGATCATCAAATACTGTGGACACAGACAGGCATGATTCCCTTCTCGGTTCTCGACCTCTCTCCCATAGGGCAAGGCGCAACGGCTTCCGACGCTTTCCGCAACTCGCTGGATCTCGCGCAGCACGCCGAGCAATGGGGCTACCACCGTTACTGGCTCGCCGAGCACCACAACATGCCGGGTATCGCCAGCGCCGCGACCTCCATCGTGATCGCGCACATCGCCGGCGGCACCAAAACCATTCGCGTCGGCTCCGGTGGCATCATGCTGCCGAATCACTCCCCGCTGGTCATCGCCGAACAGTTCGGCACGCTCGCTTCCTTATTTCCAGGACGCATCGATCTGGGCTTGGGCCGCGCTCCCGGCACGGACACTATGACCGCGCGGGCCCTCCGCCGCGATCTTGCGACCAGCTCCAACCGTTTCCCGGAAGACGTTCAGGAGCTGCAGCATTATTTCGAGGAGGTGGTCCCTGGGCAAAGAATTCGCGCGGTCCCGGGAGCCGGCCTGCAGGTCCCCATCTGGCTCTTAGGCTCGAGCCTGTTCAGCGCGCATCTCGCCGCGCAACTCGGCCTCCCGTTCGCGTTCGCCTCGCATTTTGCGCCCGCGGACATGATGGATGCGCTGCGGCTGTATCGGCACCTCTTCAAGCCCTCGAAGCAGCTCGATCGGCCCTATTCGGTGCTTGGCATCAATGTGATCGCTGCGGCTACCGACGGAGAGGCTCGCCGCCACTTCACTTCGCTCCAGCAATCGTTCACCAACCTTCGCCGGGGCATGCCCGGTCAAATCCCGCCGCCCATCGACGACATTGACGCGTTCTGGTCTCCCGCCGAAAAAGCTCTAGCGGGCCAAACACTTGCAGTCTCCGCGGTAGGCTCGCCTGACACGGTTGCTCGCGGCCTACAAAATTTCCTCGATGTCACCAACCCCGACGAACTGATCATCACCGCGCATATCTACGACCAAAGAGCGCGCCTCCGCTCCTTCGAGTTGGTCGCCGATCTCCGCGCCAACCTGACCGCAAGCGAGGCGAAAGTCACAGCATAGCTCTCTCCTTGCCTAAGAGCTGCCATCCGCCGTACGAAGCGAAAAGCAGATCCCTCCACTGCGCGGCCCGGCGCGCAGAAACCGCGCGCAAGAAAAAGCCGGGCCGCTTCGGTCGGGATGACTGACCGCGATATCGCGGTCAGTCTGCGGCAGCTTCCCCGGCGCACCGGTAGCCGGACCGCTTCCGTCGAGATGACAGCACTGTCGATATCGCGGTCGATCAATCCGCATCCACCGTTTCCGGCCTTGGATTCTCGTAGACAAGATTGCGTCTGGACTTCCTTTGACTCAAGCGCCGCTCCAACATACAATCCCGCCGTTTCACCGGTTTTCGCCCAGTCCGCCATTCACGAAGGAGCCATTGGATGACCAAGCGCCTGATTTTTCTAGCTGCCGCCGCATGTTTCTTTTTCGCAGCACCTTATCGCCTCGCGGCCCAGGCGCCGGACAAAGACAAAGATAAGGACGCCAAAGCTTCCGACAGCAAGGACAAATGCGACTCGGCGGCCACCAAGGAAGAATCCTCCACGACCGACCACACCATCCGCATCGGCGCGCAAGCGGTCCCCTACAAAGCCACCGCGAGCACCACCTTGCTCAAGAACGACAAAGGCGATCCAACAGGGATGCTGTATTCCGTAGCGTACACGCGCAGCGATATAAAAGATCCGAGCCTTCGGCCGGTCTCGTTCCTCTACAATGGCGGCCCCGGCTCCGCGACCATGTGGCTGCACATGGGGGCGTTCGGTCCGCGACGCGCGCATACGGTCGACGGCGTGTTCACCCCTCCCGCGCCATACAAACTCGTGGACAACACCGAAAGCTTGCTCGACAAGACCGATCTGGTTTTCATCGACGCCATGGGCACGGGTTACAGCCACGCGGTGTGCAAAGCCCAGGAAAAGGATTTTTATGGGGTCGATGAGGACGTGGAAGCGTTCGCGCAATTCATCGTCACGTACCTGAGCCGCAATGACCGCTGGAATTCGCCGAAGTTTCTGATCGGAGAAAGCTATGGCACATTCCGCTCGGCCGCGCTGGGGAACTATCTTCAGAACCATGACACCGTGCATTTGAACGGCATCGTGCTGATTTCTTCGGTGCTGGATCTGGCAACTCTCTCGTTCGCGCCCGGCGACGACCGGCCGTATGTCTTCTATTTGCCAAGTTACGCAGCGGTCGCGTGGTATCACAAAGTCTTAAAGGACCGACCCGCCGACCTGCCGGGGTTCATTGAGGAAGCGCGCAAATACGCACAGGGTGAGTACGCTGCCGCCCTGTACAAGGGCGCCGAACTTTCCGCCACGGAAAAAACCGCCGTAGCGAAAAAACTCTCCTACTTCACCGGCCTCAGCGAAGACTACTTGATCAAAGCGGATTTGCGCGTCACGCTCAGCCAGTTTCGCGTTGAGCTGCAACGCAGTGCGGGCCTGACCACCGGGCGCATCGACGCCCGCTTCACCGGCTACACCTACGATCTTCTCGAAGAAAACGCCCAGGGCGATCCCGAAGGTCCCGCGGTAGGAGGCGCGTTCACCGCGCTCATCAACGCCTACAATCATGACGAGCTGAAGTTTGGTCGCGACAAGGTGTACCACAACACAAACGCGGGCGCAAGCTGGAACTGGAAGCGCGAGCAAACCGGGCGGCCGCGGCGCTTCTTCCCCGGGGCGCCCAATGTTGAAGGAGATCTCGCTCAAGCCATGATCACCAACCCGCGGCTGCTGGTCCAAGTCGAAAACGGCTACTTTGATTTCGCCACACCATTCTTCGCCACCGAATTCACCATGGAGCACCTGGGACTGCCCGAAGCGCTCCAGAAAAACATCAAAGAGGACTACTACTCCGCGGGGCACATGATGTACCTGCGCGATGAAGACCGCGTAAATCTCCACGAGCACATCGGTAGCTTTATCGACCGCGCCACGCAAGGCAAATGATGCTTCGTTCTAGTCCTTCGTCCGAAGTACCTCAGCCCCCACGTCTCGCCACCTACGCAGCTGCTTGCCTTGGCTTGGCTTGATTTGTGGGTGGCAAAGCGCCCGCCACCCTTCGGGGCTCAGGGTAAACGGTCGGCGGCCGCTACAACGCTGGCAGTGGACAACGCCGGCGTTTGGGTTACTTGCGAGCGACACCTTCCGCTCTCCTGCGTCTTGCGCTAAATTACAACCCGACTATGCCCACCAAAAATGCCGCCTCGGAATTCTCGCGAGCTGCCGGTGCCGCCAAATTTATTCTCTCTAAGACAAAACTGCGCCCGCAGATCGGTCTGGTTCTGGGCTCCGGCCTGGGCGCCTTCGCGGATGAATTCGCGAACGCCACAAAGATCTTCTACAAAAAAATCCCCAACTTCCCGCAATCCACGGCCATAGGCCACGCAGGCCAACTGGTCATCGGCAACGTCGGAAACATTCCCGTCGTTGGCATGCAAGGGCGCGTCCATCTGTATGAGGGCTACTCCGCCCAACAAGTCGCGTTCCCGATGCGCGTCTTCAAGCTAATGGGCATAAGAGCGGTGATCCTTACCAATGCGGCGGGCGGCATCAACCTCAACTATTCGCAAGGCGCGCTAGTCGCCATCCGCGACCACATCAATCTGCAATCCGCCAACCCGCTTATCGGCCCCAACGACGACCGTTTCGGCCCGCGATTTCCGGACATGACGCGGGCGTACGACCCTGAATTCCGAAGTTTTGTCGCGGAAGAAGGGAAAAAATTAAAACTCAATCTTCACGAAGGCGTTTATCTGGCGTTGGCCGGACCCAACTACGAAACTCCGGCCGAGATCCACGCGTTCCGCACGCTCGGCGCAGACCTCGTCGGCATGTCCACGGTCCCCGAGGTCATCGCCGCCCGCCACAGCAACGTACTCGTCCTGGGCATTTCGTGCGTAACCAACATGGCCGCGGGCGTCACCGGTGAAGCGCTAACCGCCGAAGAAGTCTTCGAAACCGCCGCGCGCGTGAAAAACGATTTCATAGCGCTGCTGCGAGCGGTAATTTTACGCATAGCCCAGTCGCTGTGAAGGCAGCCTCCAGTCGGCATAACGCGATTCGGTGAGCACCGCCGCTCCCGTCCCAACCGTTGCACATGCTCACCAACGTGCCCAAATGTTCATCGGACTTTGCCCGGATTCCGATAAACTGCTTACACCCCCTACCGCCCGAGGTTACCAACATGACCATGAACCACTCCTCGCAAGAAGAGGCTGTGCATCCGACGCAACTCAATATCGAGGCGATCGCGCGGCTGGAGCACGATGCGCTCCATCGGCGCACAGCCACGGAGCGCATGAGCGACACGATCGTAAAGTTCATCGGCAGCATTGCGTTCTTGTTGTTGCAGGTACTGCTTGTACTGACGTGGCACGCGATCAATCTAAACCTGGTGCCCGGGGTCAAGCCGTTCGATCCATTTCCATTTGGGATTTTGGCGCTGGTCATTTCGTCCGAGAGCGTGTTGCTGACGATTTTTGTTTTGATCAGCCAAAATCGCATGATGCGCCAGGCGGAAAAACGTTCGCACCTGGATCTGCAAGTGGGCATGCTCGCGGAGCAGGAATTGACGACTTTGCTGCAACTTCAGCACAAAATTTGTCAACGCCTGGGCATCGACCTGGAGTCGACGAAGGACGAACTGAAAGGATTCAGCGACGTGACCGATGTCAGTAAACTAGCCAGCGAACTTGAGGATAAGTTGCCGGGGAAATGATGAGCACGAGCGAAATGCCGCCTGTTATTGGTGCGGAATCGAGGAAGTCGCGGAGGGTGACCTCCTGGCTACTGGCGATGCTGTCGGGCGCGGTCCTGGCGGTGATCCTGGTGGGGGCGGTGGTGTGGCTGTCGACCGGGCTCGGCCTGCTGCGCCTTTTGCGGGGAGGGCACACCCAAGTCAACGTGGATCAGTCGACGGTGGTTCGTCAGATACAGCAGCTGCGGCGGCTGGAGACGGTGATGTACACGATGGACAAGATTATTTCGGGCGAGCATGCCAACGCTTACCTGCCGAAATTTCTGGCGGGCGACCGCTTGCTGCTGGTGGTGCACGGGGAGGTGGTTGGGGGCATCGATCTCGGTGGCCTGCAGCCCGGCGATGTCCTAATACGAGGGCAGAAGGTGTCGATTCATTTGCCGGCATCGGAGGTCTTTAGCACGCGAATCGATAATGCGAAGACCAAAGTCTATTCTCGCGACACCGGTTTGTTCTCTTCCCCGGATCCCAATTTGGAAAGCGAAGTTCGCGAGGTGGCGGAACGGCAGTTGCAAGAAGCAGCGCTGCAGGACGGCATCTTGAAGACCGCCGCGGACAATGCGCGGGGGACAATTGCCAGTATGTTGAAGGGATTTGGGTTTCGCGAGGTGGAAATTCGGTAGGTTCGTCGGAATAGAGCAAAAGGCTGCATCCTGCACCTATTGAGCAGCCTGTGTAGTCTAATCGGGGCTGACTCTATGCCGCGCCTACTCACCTCCAACGAGCACCTCGATTACATTGCCTCGCTTCTCGACGACATGTGGCAGATCCCCGGCACACATGTACGATTTGGTCTGGACGCTTTGATCGGGTGGATACCGGGGATTGGCGATGCCATGGCGGGGGTCGCATCGTGTGTCATTGTGTTCGCGTCCTGGCGGCGCGGCGCGCCAAAAGTCACTCTGGTTCGCATGGTCGCAAACATAGGGCTGGAAACTGCGATCGGGGCGATACCAGTGCTAGGGGACGTGTTCCATATCGTTTGGAAGGCGAATCGGCGTAACTATCGTTTGCTGCTGCGGGAGAAGGAGCAACCTGGGTCCAACACAGATCGAGATTGGATATTTCTCGGGCTCATCCTATTCATGGTTGTCGCCGCCGTGGGAATACCGATTGGCCTTTTGATCTGGTTATTGCGGCTGCATGTCGGATAGCGGTCTTTTGGCGGTCAACTCCTTAGTGGGAGGATTGAGCTGAGTTGAGGCTGAGGGTCGCACAGACCTTCGTCCCTCAGAGGAAGGTGAAAAATGCGCCCGCCACCCTTCGAGGCTCAGGGTAAACGGTCGGCGGCCGCTACATGGCAGGGAGTGTCTGTGCTAGTCGGCGGCGGCGAGCCAAGTGCCACCGAAGATTAGGCCTGGTCCGAGCGATGCCAGGAAGATGGGCTTGCGTGCCGCGAGGGGGCAGCCGCTGAACATTTGCAGGGCCGCGTGCAGGGCGGCTCCGCACGTGGAGGAGCCCAGGTTGCCTGCGGTACGGGCGATGGGCGGGAAGGTTTCGACGGGGACGCCAGTCACTTTGGCCAGGAGCGAAAGCAGGCGCGGATTGGGCTGATGCGTGGCGAAGGCGCCGACGGCACTGCGCGGTATGGCACTGAGCTTTTCGAGCGCGGAAAGAACTTTTTCCATGCGAGTGATGGCGGCACGGGAGAGCGCTTCGCCGTCGAAGACTACGTCCAAGCTGCCGTTGGCGCGGTCCTGGACTTTCACTGCTTCGGAATACTGGCCGGCACATCCGAAAAGAAATTCGCGCAGGCGATACCCGAGCGTGCCGGTTTTCGGCTCCGGGCTGCGAAGAAGAAATGCGCTGGCGCCATCGCCGAATAGTCCGCCAAATTCGCCGGCGACGCGGCCGGGAACCAGCGTGCGGCTGTGGACATCCGCAGTGACCACGGCCACGGTGTTCGCCTTGCCTGACACGATCAAGGATTGCGCCACGGCTAAGGCGTTGACCAAACCAAGGCAAGCGCCCCCAACATCGAATGCCCCGCAGGTTTCCCGCGCGCCAATGGTGGAATGCAACTGAGCCGCGAGCGACGGGTAAATGTGATGGGTTTCACTGGTGGCGACGATCGAATCGATTTCGTGCGCACCGCATCCGGCGGAATGCAGCGCCTCTTGCGCGGCGCGCGCGCCCAGCGTCAATTCGGTCTCGCCCTCCGCAGCGTAGGCGACCGACTCGATACCGGCTCGACTGCGAAGCTTACCGATGGGCATGCCAAACGCGCGATCGATATCTTCCGAGGGCAGCGTGCGCGAACCGGTGACAAAGGCCGAGCCAGCCAAAAATACGGAAGACTGCTGGTCCGGATTTTGCCGGCCATCCTTCACTTGTTGGTCCGTCATCAGCATGGAGGTTTCGTCGCCAGCCTTCTTTCGAGGTCGGCGGGCTCGATGGGCTCCGGGGGCGCAAGGAATATCATCCAGCAGAATGCGCCAAGTTGCCAGCGAACTTCAGGGGCAGGTGCGGGACGTGTTTCGCAGTCGGAAACAACATGGGGCAGAGAGTAGGATGCGTCAGACATGAGGGGAGATGTTTCCACGGAAGAAATGAACGCGATGTTGCGATTTGGTTACAATTCGCTGGATCGTACCGATGATGCGCCGGCTCGACGAGCGTAGAACGGTGAGTTCCAAATCGGGATCCGGTTATTTCTTAATGACGGCGTCTAGCGGCCGCTGTTTAGCATTATCGTTCAGCGACTTTTGTTCAGCAGCGTTGTTTAGCGACGCCGCGATTTCGCAAGCAGGCGGAGGATTTCAAGATAAAGCCAGATGAGCGTGACCATCAGGCCAAATGCGCCGTACCACTCCATATATTTGGGAGCGTTCATGCGGGCGCCGGTTTCGATCATGTCGAAATCAAGTACAAGATTGAGCGCGGCGATGACCACGACGAAAAGGCTAAAGCCGATGCCGATGGGGCCGCTGCCATTAATTGCCGGCACCTGAATGTGGAAGAGACTGAGGGCCATTTCAGCGAGATAGAAGACAGCGATGCCGCCGGTCGCGGCGATCACACCCAGTTTGAAGCCCTGAGTGGCGCGAATCACGCCGGTCTTGTATGCGAGCAGCATGACGAACAACACACCGAAGGTGAGGCCGATGGCTTGGAACGCAACGCCGGGATAAGACTTCTCAAAGATCGCGGAGATGCCGCCGAGGACCAGCCCCTCCAACAGCGCGTAGAGCGGCGCCGTGAATGGAGCCCAAGTTTTCTTGAAGATGGTGACGAAGGCAGTGATCAGGCCGCCGAACAGCCCGCCCATCATCCAAGGGACAGCGTCTTCAGGATTCGGCGAGTGCGAGAGGCCCCAAGTCCAGGCGGAAGTGGCGATGACGCAGAGCAGGAGCAGGCCGGTTTTATTTACCGTACCTTGCACGGTCATAGCTTCGCCAGCGGCGATTTGGCCTTGGAAAGCTTTTTCGTTCAGAGCTGGATTTGCGGTGCGAAAGGGATTCGCCATGGTCTATTTTCCTCTAGGTTTCAACCTTAATTGTACTCCTAGCCGAAAATCGGTTCCAACCGGGCCGACGAGCGAGCGTTCAAGGAGTTGGTAGCGCTAACGGGAATCGAACCCGTATTTCGGCCTTGAAAGGGCCGCGTGCTAACCGTTGCACCATAGCGCCAAACTTGGTGGGAACAACGTTTCAATCTTATCAGACAAGGCGAAATTCGCCGAATCGTATGGACTGCCAGTGGCGGGCTAACCTTGACGGTCCTGGAATTCTTCGTGCCAGGCCATTTGGATGGCTTCTAGCTTGGCCTCGTTGGAGGCTTGGGGATCGCCGGAGAAGCCTGGGAGCTCGACGATCCATTTATGCATGTCGGTGAAGCGGACGGTTAGCGGATCGACGTCGGGGTGTTTGTCGGTCAGTCCAATGGCGATGTCGTCGAGATTGTCCCAGTCGAATGTTGCGGGCATGTCCGCTCCTCAGTGATCGGCTTCTTTGGCGTAATTTTTATTCCATTCGGGGATTTCGACCACGATATCGGTGGTGCCGTCGGGTACGGTCTGGCAGCCGAGGCGCGATTTCGGCGTGATGCCGGGGGCTTCGTCTAACTCGTCGAGTTCGGCGTCGGTGGCTTCGTTGCAGGATTCCAGGCCTTGCCGGACGATGACGTGGCAGGTGGAGCAGGCGCAGACGCCGCCGCACGCGTGATCGAGCCCGGCCTTGATGCCTTCGGAAATGTCGAGAATGCTGCCGGGGATGCCGTTGTGCCCGTATGGGATCTGGGCTGGATCGACTTCGATCGTTTTGCCGCTGGGAAGAAATGTCACTTTGTATTTCTTCGTGGCTGGAGTGTATTTTACTTCTTCGATGTAGGGGTTGCTGCCGCCCATTTTTGCTCTCCTCTGCTGTCCGAAAAATCGTGCCCGGGCTTACCACCGTGCACAGGCTGAAGCCTGTGCTACTTCAGACTTCGGCTAGTTTCCGGCCTTCCAGTGCTGTTGATACTGCTCCGTTCATGACCAGTTCCGCAAGATGCGTTGTCGCGTGATTCAGTTCGTCGATGCGTTTGCGGATCAGTTTGTAATCGTTGCCTGCGACGGATTCTTTCAGAGCGGCCACGGATTGGTCGATCGTGGCGCGCTCTTCGGTCGACAAGGTCGCGGATGAAGCGCTGGTTAGCGCCTTTTGTGTTGCGGCCAGAATGGCTTCGGATTCGGTGCGCGCCTCGATAACCTGGCGCTCGGCGAAATCCTGTTCCGCGTATTCGATGGAATCTTCGAGCATGCGCTCGATTTCGGTGTCGCTGATGCCGTAACTTGGCTGGACTTCGACGGAATGTTGCTGGCCGTTGCGAAGGTCCTTCGCAGCGACTTGCAGGATGCCGTTGGCATCGATCAGAAATCGAACTTCGATGCGCGGCAGGCCCGCGGGCGCCGGCGGCACTTTTAATGTGAAGCGGGCGAGCGAACGGCAATCCTTGGCGAGCTCGCGCTCGCCCTGGAGGACATGGATATCGATGCCGGTCTGGTTGTCGACGCCGGTGGTGTACATTTCCTGCGCGCTGGCGGGAATTGTGGAGTTGCGCGGGATGACTTTGGCGACGGCGCCGCCGTAAGTTTCGATCCCGAGCGACAACGGCGTCACGTCGAGCAGCAGCATGTTTTGCACGCCACGATCGAGAATATTAGCTTGCACCGCAGCGCCGAGCGCGACCACTTCGTCGGGGTTCAGTTCCGTGTGCGGCTTGCGGCCGAAATATTCCTGCACGGTCGTACGGATCAGCGGCGTTCGGGTCGTGCCACCGACCAGAACGACTTCTTCGATCTCGGACGGCGTGAGGTGGGCGTCCGCAAGAGCCTGCTTCACTGGACCCATGGTGCGGTCGACGATGGGGCCGATGAGCGCGTCGAATTCGGCGCGTGAGAATTCGTGGGCAAAAATCGAGCCATTGGGCAGCGGAAACCGCAGAGTTGCGGACTTGGAGTCAGAGAGCTGATGCTTCGTGGCGATCAGCGCTTTGCGAAGTTCCTGCGCCAGCTCAGGCTGCGTGGAAACATCGACGCGATGGTGCTGCAGAATTTTTTCGCGGACGACCGATTGCATCAGATTGTCAATGTCGTCGCCGCCGAGATGGGTGTCGCCATTGGTGGAGAGGACCTGGTAGATGTCGCCTTCGCTGGTGGAGATAAGCTTGAGGACGGAGATGTCGAACGTTCCGCCGCCGAGATCGTAGACGGCTACACGGCCGCGCTGTTTTTCGTGCAGGCCGTAAGCGAGTGCGGCAGCAGTGGGCTCGTTGACGAGACGCAAGACTTCGAGGCCGGCGATTTTGCCGGCGTCTTTGGTGGCTTGGCGTTGGGCATCGTTGAAATACGCGGGGACGGTAACGACTGCGCGATCGACGGTATCGCCAAAATAAGCTTCCGCCCAATTCTTCAGTTCGCGAAGGATGAAGGCGGATATTTCCGGCGGCGTGAAGAATTTGTCGCCGAGTTTGATGCGGATGACATTCTTGCTTGAGGGATCGATGCGAAACGGAAATAGCTTCAGTTCGGTCTGGATATCGGCGACGCCGCGGCCCATCAGGCGCTTCACGGAATAGATGCTGCGTTCCGATTGCGTGAGCAAGCGGCGGCGGGCGGGCTCACCGACGATGATGCTGCCGTCGGGATCGAGGCTGACCACCGAGGGACAAAGCGTGCTGCCGTTTGGTCCCGGAATGCACTTCGGCGCGCCCGTCTGCGGATCGGTGTACGCGACGAGACTATTGGTTGTGCCGAGATCGATTCCTACGATGCGTCCCATGTTGGTGACTCGTAACTGGTGACCGTGACTAAAAACTCTGCCGACACCAAGTCGAGATTGAATGAAGCTAAGCCAGCTCCTTCGCTACGTTGTTTACCAAATTTCGGATGTAGGAGCGGCGATTCAGCAGTTCGTTCAGCCTGACCATGATGGCTTTACGGTCGTTGTCGCCTGCCTTAGCTTCCACTGCCGCGTCCCATTGTTGTGCCGCGACCTGAAGACGCTCGTCCACTTCGCCGAGTTTCTCCTGAAAATTCTTTTGAGCGGATTCAAGGCGGGATTTCAGCGCCGCCAAATCTCCCCCGCTTTCCTTCGCTTCACGCAATTCGTCGAGTGATTCGTTCAACTCAAATACTTCTTCGAGAAGTTCTGGCGGAGCTTGCTGCTTGTGCTCGCCTTCTTTGCGCGCGCCCTCGATCTCTAGCAGGTATTCGACGCGGGCCACTGGATCGCGCAAGACGCGATAGGCGTCGTTTACTTCCGAGCTGCGTTTCAGCGACCGCTCCTGCTCTTCCGCGGAAGCGTTGACGAAATTGTCCGGGTGCAGCTTCCAGCTGAGTTGCAGAAACTTCTGCTCCAGGCCGCTCATTTCGATCCAGAGCTTGCGTGGCAGATCGAATAGGGTGAAGTGATCGATTCTCTCGGGAGCTGTGGATGGGGTGCTCATGCGATTTTCGGTACGATCCAAATTCTTTGGACTCCGTGCGCCAAATTCCTTGAACTCCAACGGGCAAAAAAAAGTGGCTGGCGGGTGCGGCTGCCAACCACTTGTCGGATCAGCCTGGGCGGTGCTTACACCTGCACAGGCTTCAAGCCTGTGCTACTTAAGCGGTGAAGGAGCTGCCGCAGCCGCAGCTTCTGGCGGCGTGGGGATTCTGGAAGACGAACCCCTGGCGCATCAGAGTCTCTTCGTACTCGAGAACCGTGCCGTTCAGATACAACAAGCTCTTGGGATCGACAAAGATGCGGGCGCCATGTGCTTCAAAAACTTTGTCGCGGTCGCGGGCTTGGGTGTCCAGGCGCATGGCGTAGGATAGGCCGGAGCAGCCTCCGCCTTGCACGCCTACGCGCAGGCCGCCTTGTTCTGGCGAGACGCCGTCTTTTTCGAGCAACGCGCGGATTTTCTTGGCGGCGCGCTCGGTCAGATGGATCGCCGCTACGTTCGGACTGATTGTCTCTGTTGCCATAATTCGCTCCACAGCCGGTGCGTACGTTGAGATCCTTCGCACATTCTTGTCGGATGCACTCAGGATGACAGCGCTCTTACGCCCTCTGCATTACAACCAGAAGGCGAAGAAGCGATCGTGCACCTGCTTGGCTTAGTGCGCGACCTTTTCGGCTACTGGGACTTCGATGCCGTGCTTTTTCTTCCAGTCGCCGATTGCGGCCTTGATGGCGTCTTCCGCGAGGACCGAGCAGTGAATCTTGACCGGTGGAAGCGAGAGCTCGCGGACGATGTCGGTGTTCTTGATGTTGAGCGCTTCTTCGACGGTCTTGCCCTTCACCCATTCGGTCGCCAGGGAAGAGCTGGCAATCGCCGAGCCGCAGCCAAAAGTCTTGAACTTGGCTTCCTCGATGACATTGGTATCGGGATTGATCTTCATCTGCAGCTTCATCACGTCGCCGCATTCCGGCGCGCCGACGAGACCGGTGCCGACGTTGGGGTCTTCCTTCGGCAGGCTGCCGACGTTGCGCGGGTTGTTGTAATGCTCGACTACTTTATCGCTATAGGCCATGCGTGTTGCTCCTTTAATCTTTCGTTCCAAATCGTTGAACGTTCCAAATCTTCTGAGGCGCGCTCGCTCCCCCGGAAGGGGCCTTGCGAGCCGTCTCTAGCGCCGTGCCACGGCGGGGGTGGCGTCCAAACCCGAACTCTTTACCACTTCTTCGGAAAGCGCGACGTTCGGCACGGATGCCGAACGGCCCGCGGCGAGCTGCCGCAGAGCTTCCTTGACGACCTCGGCGTTCACGCCGATGCTCTTGAGAAAGGTGCGAACCTGCTGGACCTCGTGGAACGAACGCACGCCAGCGGTGCCCTCTCCGTCGGAGTCGTAGGGCACGAACGATACGCGAAACGCCGCGCCTGCGCCGCCGATCAAGCGATGAATCCGAATTGTCCCTTCATTTGCCATGTCATGTCCTTCAGTGGATGAGATAAATTCCTAAGCGGTCTGCCACTTCATTTTGGAAATGTCGATGCCTTCCTTGGCCATTTCGTAAAGCGGCGACAGCTCCCTGAGCTTGGTGACGACCTGGACCATCTTGTCGATGACGTAGTCGACCTCTTCCTGGGTGTTGAACCGCCCGAGGCCGAATCGAATCGACGTATGCGCCAAGTCTTCGCCCACGCCTAGTGCTTTGAGTACGTAACTGGGTTCCAGGGTTGCTGAGGTACAGGCAGAACCGCTGGAAACCGCAATATCATTGATACCCATCAAGAGCGACTCGCCCTCGACATAGGCGAAGCTCATATTGAGGTTGTTCGGCAGGCGATGCTCCCACGAACCGTTGATGAAAACCTCATCAAGCTTGGCTTCGAGGCCGGCCTTGAGGCGGTCGCGGAGCCCGCGGAGGCGCTCGGCTTCCTGCGGCATCTCTTTCTGAGCGATTTCGCAAGCCTTGCCGAGGCCGATGATGCCGGTGACGTTCAGCGTGCCGGAACGCATGCCGCGCTCATGCCCTCCGCCATCGATAATGGCCGAAAGCTGCACGCGCGGGTTGCGGCGGCGAACGTAAAGCGCGCCTACACCCTTCGGCCCGTAAATCTTGTGGGCGGAGATCGCCAGCAGGTCGATATTGTCCTTCTGTACGTCGACGGGAATCTTGCCGACGGCTTGCACGCCATCGACCGCAAAGATAATGCCGTGTTCCTTGGCAATCTTGCCGATTTCCTGGATCGGGTTGATGATGCCAATCTCGTTGTTGGCGTACATGATCGTGATCAAAATCGTCTTGGGCGTGATCGCCTTGCGGACATCTTCGGGATCGACGCGACCATCCCTCTGCACCGGAAGGTAGGTCACTTCGTAGCCGTACTTTTCAAGGCGCTTGCAGGTGTCCAGCACCGCTTTGTGCTCAATGGCCTGGGTGATGATGTGGTTGCCCTTTTCGCGATACATCTCGGCAACGCCCTTGATCATCAGGTTGTCGGATTCCGTGGCGCCGCTGGTGAAGATGATTTCCTTGGGCGTCGCCCCGATTAGCGAGGCAATCTGCGCGCGAGCGATCTCGATGGCCTCTTCGCCAGCCCAGCCGAACGAGTGGTTGCGGCTCGCGGCATTGCCAAACTTTTCCGTGAAATACGGCAGCATGGCCTCCACGACGCGCGGATCGGTCGCGGTGGTTGCGTGATTATCCATGTAAATCGGCAGCTTTACGGACATATTCTGTCTCCTACCTAAAGTCTAAGTGGTGCTCACCAACGGCCGCGATGCGGCAGACAGTGCGACGAGCGCCGGCTCCTGCGGGTCTTCGCTCATCTGAGAAATCGTTACGGTGCCAAGCACCTGCAAAATACTTTCGTTGACGCGGCGCAAAGGTTCGCGCACGGAACAGCGGTCTGTAGCGTCACAGTTTCCGTGACTGGTCACGCATGACGTAATCAGCACCGGCCCGTCGATGGCCGAAATCACATCCAGCGCACTGATCTGGCCCGGCTCTTTCGCCAACTGATAGCCCCCGCTGGAACCGTGCTTCGCCGCCACCAAACCCTGTCGCGCGAGTTTCTGGAGCACCTTCGCCATGAGGGTGGTCGAGATTCCGTACTCTTCGGAAATCTCGTTGGCACTGCAAGCGTGCGCGTTACGGTGCGTCGCCAGATGCTTTACCGCAATTAACCCGTAATCAGCTTTTTTAGACAGCTTGAACATCAGCGAATCTGTGGTCCCCAGCCAAATACGACTTATCTAGTCGCAATTGAATAATACCGTGCACCCGTGGCGCGAGTCAAATGAAATCCCGGTTGCAGGTGGGCAAAGCCTGTATTTCGAGTAGGTTATAGTACCAGCCCGCGAACCTATCCTAACGCCCCTATCGGCCGTGGTACCCTACAGTTAGATGGGGTTCGCAGATGGGCCGTTACAATTGGATTAGGTTTATAGGGTGCGCTCTCGGCCTCGTCACCTTGAGCTTGGGTCGGGAGTATCGGGCCAACGGCCAGTCTCAGCCTTCCCCGAAGCATGGCGCTATGACTCACCTCCCAGCAAAGGATCAGCAAGTCGAGCAAAACGAAAGCTTTACACTCGTCGGAGCGGGAGACATCGCCGGCTGTAAAGCCATCGAAGGCGCGCGTGCCACCGCCAAACTCATCGACCAGATCTCAGGCACGGTCTTCGCGGCGGGTGATCTCGTCTATGAACACGGCAACGCAGAAGAGTTCCGCGACTGCTATGGACCAACCTGGGGGCGCTTCAAGAACCGCACTAGGCCAACCCCCGGAAACCACGAGTATGGAGTTCCAAACGCGAGCGCCTACTTCGATTATTGGGGCGCACAAGCAGGTCCAGCCGGCAAGGGCTACTACAGTTACGACCTCGGCATCTGGCATATCATCGCGCTGAACACCAACTGCGACGCACCTGGCCTCGGGGGCTGCGGCAAGGGCTCGCCGCAGGAGGCTTGGCTACGCCAAGACCTGAGCGAACACCCAAATGCGTGCATCGTTGCTTACGGCCACCACGCTCTGTTTAGCAGCGGCATCTTCACCCGGCACGCGATTCACCCCGAACTGAAGCAGCTCTGGCGGGATCTGTATGCAGCGCACGCCGACCTAATGCTCGTCGGCCACGAGCATGCGTACGAACGGTTCGCGGCGCAAGATCCGGACGGTCATGCGGATCCAGAACACGGGATTCGCGAAATCGTGGTTGGCACCGGCGGCCGGAGCCACGATCCGCTGGGCTTCGCAACGCCCAATAGCGAAGTACGGGATACAGACACCTTCGGCGTGCTCAAGGTCACGCTTTCACCGCACAGTTACACATGGGAGTTCATTCCCGAAGAAGGCAAGACGTTTCGCGATTCCGGCGTCGGCATCTGCCATAACCAGGCGCCGCAGGAAGCGCACGCAGCCACCGCTCCCAAATAGTTTGCCCTTCGACCAAGCCCTGTAACCGAATTCTGGTGTTGAACGATGCGGTGGTGAGTTGCTTGATGCGACTTCGGCTGCCCGCGACCTTACTGCTTTGCTCCGGCGCAGCTCCCGCCAGCGGCAACCGCATCCAGCAGTTTCTGCACCGCGGCGGCGGGCATCAATAGCAACTGCGCCTTCGGCTTCTGAATCTGCTGAATGGTCGCAGTCTGATCCGCTTTCCATGAATCCGGCGGGGGGCCGCCTTTCGAAATAAAATCCAGCGCCGCGAGCCCAATTCCGCCCAGCGCCGACAAGTCCTGCGACGTCTGCGTAACTTCTTTCACCAAGAACGAACGTTGCGCGAGAGGTTCCAACCGGGCATCGTTGTCGCGCCAAAGAGTCAGCTGTGCACGGAGCCGCGTTCCCGTTTCGCTGTCCCGACAAACAGCCCCGACGTACTTATCCACCAAATCCGCGAACCGTCGCGCCGTATCGCTCTCCAACGGTACGGCATCGACGAGGCGATTCAGCGGTGTCGCACTGGTCGGCTCCGCAGGCGCGAGTGCATGCCGGGTATAGTCTTTCACCGGCTCGACCACATCCGCGAGCGTCCGCAGCGCCTCGAATTCTTCCGGGGTCGAAGAACCCGCAATTCGACGCAGCATTGGCCGGTAATACTTCTGATGGTTAAGGTCCAGCAATTCCAGACGCTCATTGATGGCGTGCAGGCGTGTGTACATGGACGCCGGATCGGTCACGCTTTGCGGAGACCACAAGCGCTCCGCGATCGCCGCATTCCGCGGCCATATGCGCGAATCAATATTTTCTGCGTTCACGTACTCCGACCACATGCAAGCCTCGCCGCCCAAAATCAGTTTCTTCTGTTCCGGCGTCAGATTCGCGGCCGCGCCGCCCATGGGATCCACGGCGTAGTGCCTCGCCGTCGACCAGCCAAGATCAAGGTAGTAGCCGTTCGAGAGAATCCCCTGATACCCCTGCGAAGCAGCCTGCGCCAGCGAAGCCGCGCCGCGCCAGGACTGAATCACGATGTCCTTCGGCACACCAGGAATAAACACTTCGTCCCAGCCGACCACCGCTTTTCCATGTTTGGTCACCAATTTCTGAACGCGTCCGCTGAAATAGGCTTGGAGCGCCTCGCTGTTCTTCAAATTATGTGACTTCATGAATTGCTGAATCTTGGGATTGGCATCCCACTGCTTGCCATTTACCTCATCGCCGCCGATGTGAAAATAGTGATCGGGAAACAGTTTGGTCATCTCGGCGATCAACCCATCGAGGAATTTGTAGGTTTTCTCGTTGGTGGGGTCCATCGCAGGATCGAAGATGCCCCATTTACGCTCGATTCCATACGGACCGGGACCGCTCGATAGTTCGGGATAACCCACAAACCACGCCGTGCTGTGGCCCGGCATGTCAAACTCCGGCACGACACGAATGCCGCGGTCACGCGCGTAGTTGATTAGGTCGCGGGCTTCGTCCTGCGTGTAGAACATGGCGTCCGAACCCAGTTCGTGCAGCTTCGGAAATTTTTTGCTTTCGATGCGGAATCCCTGATTTTCCGACAGGTGCCAGTGGAAGACATTCATCTTCACCGCTTCCATGCCGTCTATGTTGCGTTTCAAGATATCGAGCGGGACAAAATGGCGGCTTACATCGATCATCAGGCCGCGCCAGGGGAACCGCGGCTGGTCGTGAATCGCCGCCGCGTGCGCCGTAAAGCCATCTGGCGTCACCTCGACCATCTGTAGAAACGTTTGCAGGCCGTGCATCGCACCAAGCGGCGTCGCCGCCGTCAGGGTGGCGCCGTTCGCGCTGATTTTCAGGGTGTAGCTTTCGTCTTCGCCGAGTTCCTGAATTTCCTTGCCCGCGTGATCGGTATGAATCGTCAGGATGGCTTTTGCGGAACCCGCGCTGTTCGCAAATGCAGGAATACCTGTCTGCCGCGACAGTTGCCGAAGAAATCGTTGCACCGCGCGATCCAGCCGAGGCTCGGTGTGGCCGTTGAGCGTCACCCCAAACGACGCATCCACCCGCAGACTTCCTTCATCGGCCTGCACGCTTGATGGCAAAGGCATCAAGTTGAACGGAGGACCGGCCACGGCGGGGTTGCCCTGCGACTGTGTGTGCGCCTTCATGGGTAGCGACGGAACCAACATCATCAACATCAGCATACCGAGGATGATCGTTCCCCGCATCCAGCTGCTGTGAATCATTGTTCCTGTGCTCCCGAAAAGCTGTATTAATACGTTTCAATAGCGTAGGCATCGTCGCACAAATTGGCACGGCGCATAAACCGCAAATTCTGCAAAGGGTTCTATACGGGCCGAAATGGCTCCCAACGCAGAAAAGTTTGCGGCGCGCCTCTCGTCCGGGCTAGGTTAGAATATCGCTAGCATGCGCTTACGATGAAAACGTCAATCGCCATCTATCCGGGCTCGTTTGACCCGGTCACCAACGGACACTTGGACCTGATCGAACGAGGCGAGAAAATGTTCGACCTGGTGATTGTGGCGGTGCTGCGCAACACGGAAAAGCAGCCGCTGTTTACGGTGCCGGAGCGTGTGGAGATGCTCCGCGAAGTAACCAAGCGGTGGTCGGGCGTGGAAGTTGACGTGTTCGACGGGTTGCTCGTGGAATACGCGCGCAAACGCGGCGCCGGCGTGATCCTTCGTGGCATTCGCGCCGTTTCGGACTATGAGTACGAATTACAAATGGCGCTGATGAATCGGAAGTTGGAGCCGCGCCTTGAAACGGTGTTCATGCTGCCGGGCCAACCATACAGTTATTTGAGCTCGAAACTGGTTCGGGAGATCGCGCAACTTGGCGGGCCGCTCGAGGGCCTGGTCCCCACGATTGTCGAAGAAAGATTGCGCGCGAAAATTTCCTGATCCTAATATGGAGTGCGGCGGCTAGCCGCCGCCTTTAACCAAGTAAGACCGGAACCAAGCGTCAAACCTGCAACAACGCAAAGGGGAAGCACAGTGCAACTCACCGAACGCATCAATCGCATACAAATCTCACCAACCTCCGCGGTGATCGCCGAAGCGGAAAAACTAAAATCACGCGGCGTCGATATCGCCGACTTCGGCCCCGGGGAACCCGACTTCCCCACGCCGGAACACATCAAGAAAGCGGCGATTCGCGCGATCGAGCACAACTTTACCAAGTACACGCCGACGGGCGGAATCCAACCCCTCCGCGAGGCGATCTGCGTGTGGCACGAGCGCGAATTGGGATCGCACTACGAACCCAAGGAATGCGTGGTCAACGTCGGCGGCAAGCATTCCATCTTCAACGTCGTCAGCGTGCTGGTGCAGCAAGGGGACGAAGTCATCATCCCCGCTCCCTACTGGGTGAGCTATCCGGACATCGTGAAGTACGCGGGCGGCAAGCCGGTGTACGTGGAGAGCCTGCCAGAGGATGGATTCAGCGTAAAAGCCTCGGTGATTGAAAAAGCAATTACGCCGAAAACGCGCATGGTGATTCTCAGCTCGCCGAACAATCCGACCGGCGGCGTGATTCCACCGGACGAATACGAACGCATTCTCGCAGCCTGTAAAAAGCACAACGTGTGGTTGATGGGCGACGAATGCTACTCGCACTTCACCTACGATCCACACAAACCGTATTCCATCGCGAGCGCCGCCGGCTCGAAGGATCACGTCATCATTATCGGCTCGATGTCGAAGACCTTCGCCATGACCGGCTGGCGCATCGGCTACACGCTGGCGCCGGAAGCGCTGATTCAAGCCACGGTGAAGCTGCAAAGCCAGTCCACGTCGAACCCCACATCGATCGCGCAGCACGCGGCGCTCGAAGCCATGCGTGGCTCAATGGACTCCGTTCCCGTCATGCTCGCGGAATACGAGAAACGCCGCAAGCGCATCGTTGAAGGCCTACGCGCCATTTCCGGCGTTACTTGCGAATGGCCCGGCGGCGCGTTTTACGCGTTTCCCAACGTTGCCGCACATTTGGCCAACGGCAACAGCGGCCGCGCACTTGCCAAGGACACCACCGAACTGGCGAAAATCCTGCTCGATCAGGCCCGGGTCGCGCTGGTGCCCGGCGACGCCTTCGGGGCCCCCGGATATTTGCGCCTCTCTTACGCGACATCGATCGAGCGTATTGACGAAGGACTACGGCGTCTCGACCGTTTCTTCTCGAGAGTTGAAGCCGCGGCCTGATTCGTGCGACCCGAGCCGCGACGCCCCGAACCTTTTCGTTTGGAGCCGATCTTCAGCCCGCGCATCTGGGGAGCTCGCTCTCTGGCGCCATTGTTTCCTGGTAAAAAGGACCTCGCGGAGCCTTTGGGCGAGGCGTGGCTCACAGGTCTCGACTGCAAAATCGCGGCTTCGGCGTTTCAGGGTAAAACCCTCGCCGGAGCATGGCGCGACATCCCGGTAGAATGGCGCGGTACCAAGCTTGCCGGCGACACGGACTTCCCTTTGCTGGTGAAATTTATTTTTCCGAAGCAAATGCTTTCGCTTCAGGTTCACCCCGACGATGCTTATGCCTCCATTCACGAACGCGCCGCGGGAGGCCGCGGAAAAACCGAAATGTGGCACGTCGTCTCCGCGGAGCCCAACGCTTACATCCTTTTAGGACTAAAACCCGGCGTGGACAAGAGGGCATTTCTTGCCGCACTGGAAAATCGCGCGCTGGAAGCTATGTTTCAGCGCGTTCCCGTCCATGCAAGTGACACCATTTTCCTGCCGGCCGGAACTCCGCACGCAATTGGGCCCGGAATGATTGTGTGTGAAGTGCAGGAATATTCCGATTTGACCTACCGTCTGTATGATTTCGAACGGCTGGATGCCAACGGCCAGCCGCGCGAGCTGCACATCGAAAAAGCCTTGGACGTAACGCACTTCGGCTCCACTCTTGCCGGTAAGACAGTCGGCCTTCCGCTCCCGGCGGAGGATGCGGAACGCACGCTGCTCGCGGCCTGCCGCTACTTTGCAACCGAACGGTGGAAAGTTTCGTCACCTTGCATGATCAAGTTGGATCCTGAGCATTTCGATCTGCTCGTCCTGCTGGCCGGCAAAGGAGTTCTGCGAACGCAAGATTTCGAGTTTCCATGCGAACAGGGACAATGCTGGTTCCTCCCCGCGAACCTCCGGGAAAGCCATTTCATCCCGGTGGAGTCAACAACGTTCATTCGCGCTTATGTTCCGAACATCTCCACGCTACACAAAGAATTGGAACATGCAGCGGAGGGCACGGCCACGAGCCGAACGGTCTTCGATTAACATGACATGTAACACCGCACGTAAGATGGCATGCTGATGGCAGCGGACAAATTGACCACCCACGCCGTGATTTTGGCCGGAGGACGCGGAACTCGATTCTGGCCGCGAAGCCGCACCCGCACGCCCAAACAACTACTGAATATCGTCGGCAAAGAAACCATGCTCCAGCAGACCGTCGCGCGACTCCGGCCGCTCATTCCGCCGGAACGCATCTGGACGGTCACCAACAGCGAGCAGGCGCAGGAAGTGCGCAAGCAGGTGCCGGGTCCGGCGCGGCGTCGTGTGCTGACCGAACCCATCGGACGCAATACTGCGGCCGCAATCGCGTTGGCGGCACTGCATGTGCGTCACTCCGCGCGCGGCGATGCGCTGCTCGCGGTTTTGCCAGCCGATCACTTCATCGCGAATCCGGAGAGATACCGCGTGATCGTGCGCGCCGCCCTTGAAATGGCCCGTGAACCCGGCCGCATGGTTGTTCTCGGCATTCCCCCGACGCGTCCCGACACCGGATTTGGTTATGTCGAGCGAATGGGAAACGCGCTCGATTCCAAAGGCTTTCCCGTGTATGCCGTGCGTCGATTCACCGAAAAACCAGCGCTGGCGCTCGCGAAGGAATACGCGGGCTCCGGCGACTATCACTGGAACGCCGGCATGTTTTTCTGGCGGCTCTCGACATTCCTCGAAAATCTGAAAAAGTATTTGCCGAAAACATACGCGGCGCTCGAGTCGCTGGCTGCAAGCATCGGCAAACGCAGCTACGAAAAACATCTGCGCGATGTGTACCCCACGCTCGAAAATATTTCCGTCGATTACGCGATCCTCGAACCTGCGACCCGCGAACCGGGCGCCTCCCGAGTCTTCGTGATTCCCGCCGAGGTAGGCTGGAGCGACATCGGCTCCTGGACCGCAGTGTACGAACTACTGGCAAAAAAAGCCGGAGACAATATTTTCGCGGGCACGGGTCAAGCCATCGATGCGCAGGGCAACTTTTTGTGGAGTCCCACGAAATACATCGCGGCCATCGGCGTCCGCGATCTGATTGTGGTCGAAACTCCGGACGCCTTGTTGATCTGCCCTCGCGAGCGCGCCCAGGACGTCGGTAAAATTGTAAAAAAACTCGAAGATGAGCGGCGGAAAAATTTACTCTAATCCGGGCTGTTTTCCGCCGAGCTGCGTCACGTATACTCAAAGTTTATGACTTCCATTCGCTTTGGCACAGATGGCTGGCGGGCCATCATCGCCGAGGACTTCACTTTCGCAAACGCGCGCATCGTCGCGCATGCCATCGCGCGCTACGTCGTGCGCGGCGAAGACGCACGCAAGGGTGTGCTCATCGGATACGACCACCGTTTTGCTTCCGACCACATCGCCGCGGCCGTGGCGGAGACCATCAGCGCTAATGGCACGCCCGTCTGGCTCGCTGACAAACCCTGCCCCACGCCCGCAATATCCTTGCTGGTGCGCCAACGAAAAGCTGCGGGCGGACTCGTCATCACCGCCAGCCATAATCCCGCGCGCTGGAACGGCATCAAGTACAAAGCTAGCTATGGCAGCAGCGCACTTCCTTCGATCGTGGCGCAGATCGAAACCGAACTCGCCGCCGTTCAGCGCGACGGCGTGCAACCGCTTCCGCCCCACAAGGATTTAATTCACCCGCTCGATCCGCGCGCTCCCTATCTCAACACCATCGAGAAGCTCGTCGATTGGGACCGTCTGCGCAAAATAAAATTTCGCTTCCTCTCCGACGCCATGCATGGCTCCGCTGCGGGATTGCTCCCCGATCTCTTTAAACGCAACGGCATCGCCTGCGACGAAATCCGCGGCACGCGCGATCCCCTTTTCGGCGGCGCGCATCCTGAACCCATTGAGCCGCACATCGCACCACTGCGTAAGGCGGTTCTCGCGGGAAATTATGACGCAGGCTTTTGCGCGGACGGTGACGGCGATCGCATAGGCGCGATCGATCGCGACGGCTCGTTCGTCAATCCGCACCAAATCTTCGCGCTCCTCGTTTGGCATCTTGCGGGAACGCGCAACCTCCCCGGGGACATCGCCAAAACCTTTTCCGTCACCAAGCTGATCGACAAGCTCGCGGCGAAATTCAACCGCAAGCTGCACGAAGTTCCCATCGGCTTCAAATACATCTGCGAGCTGATGCTCGAGCAAAATATTCTCATTGGCGGCGAAGAAAGCGGCGGGATCGGTACCAGCCTATACCTCCCCGAGCGCGACGCGACCGTCTCGGCCTTGCTGCTTGCGGAGTTGATGGCTTGGCATGGCAAGTCACTCGGCGAATTGTTACGTGCGCTCCACGCGGAATTCGGCGAATACCACTACGGCAGGGTCGACTTGGACCTGAAGCCCGGCCAAAAAGAAAAAGCGATCGAGCATTTCTCCGACGGGAAGCTTCAGAAGCTGCTCGACTGGGGAGTAGCACGCCGCGAGGACATGGACGGCATCAAGCTGTACCTGAGTGATACCGGCTGGGTCATGGTTCGCGCCTCCGGAACCGAGAATCTGCTCCGCGTCTATTCTGAAACCAACAAACCGGAAACAACACGGCGCGTTCTTGGCGCAGTAACCCAAGCCGTGCAAACTTTGTAGCCGCAGCCACTCATGCTGGCAATCGGTAGCGACTCGGAGAAATACCATGGAAACCGTTAACCTAAGCGAGAAATTCAGTCACTTCTCCGACTATTTCCATCCGCGCGTAATCGGAGAATTGAACGATTCACTCGTTAAAGCCGTCAAGCTCCAAGGCGAATTCATCTGGCACCATCATGACGATGAAGACGAACTCTTCCTGGTCGTCAAAGGAACGCTGCGCATGAAATTTCGCGATCGCGAAGCGGTGGTCCGCGCTGGAGAATTTATCATCGTGCCCAAAGGCGTGGAGCACTGTCCGGTAGCAGACGAAGAAGTGCACATCGTCTTGATCGAACCCAAATCCACGTTGAATACAGGTAATATCACTAACGAAAGGACCGTCGCACAGCTCGAGCGTATCTGAACGCCACAACAGCTCAGCAGTGACAATCGATCTTCTATGGAACGCCGCTTCTACACGCTCGATGTGTTCAGCACTACCCGCTTTGAAGGCAACCCGCTCGCGGTCATCACCGATGGCGACGGCCTCTCCGACGACGCCATGCTCGCCATCGCGCGCGAAATGAATCTTTCTGAAACGGTCTTTGTGCAAAAGCCCACGGAAGACAACGCGCTCGCTCGTCTCCGCATTTTCACAACGCGTGAAGAACTCAAACTCGCCGGCCATCCGGTCATCGGCACCTGGTTTCTGCTCGCTGAACTTGGCGTCGTTCCCGCTCAAGAAGGTGGCGTCCACATTTCGCAACAGACGGGCGCAGGCGTGTTGCCCGTCGAAATTCGTTTCAAGGAAGGCCGGCCGCAGCGTGTAACGATGACCCAAACGGAAGCCGCCTTCCGTCCCGCGAAAGTCAACAAGAAAGCGCTGGCAGCCGCGCTGGGCCTGACGCCTAAAGATTTCGATCCCAAACTGGAGCCCGAATTCGTCTCCACCGGCATCTTCAATTTGATGGTTCCGCTTCGCAATCGCGCCGCGCTCGGAAAAATCGTCATGAACATGATCGCTATGCGCAAGCTGCTGGGAAAAAACGGCACCATGGCCTACTGCTTCACGTCGGGCGGCAATGGAAAAGTTTTCACTCGCGGCATGCTCCCGTGGGAGCAGTACGAAGACGCCGGCACGGGTTCCGCCGCCGGCTCGCTGGGGGCCTATCTGGTGCGCCAAGGCAAACTCTCCCCGGGCCACACGCTAACCATCGTGCAAGGCGAAGAGATGGGCCGCCCCTGCCAAATCGAAGTAGAGGTCACGCAAAGCGGAAAAAAGTTGATCCCACGCGTCAGCGGCGCCGCCGTAAAAGTATTCCAAGGCACTATTGAGCTTTAGGCCGTCCGAAGCGGAGAAACCTCCTCTTGGCTTGCGAATTTCAGCGCTGGGCCTTCTCAGCGGCCTGTTGAGGAGTCACCAGCGTTTTGCGGAACGCGTCCAGGATGCCGTTGACGAACGCCCCGGACTCCTCCGACGAAAACTTCTTCGCCAGATCGACGGCTTCGTTCAACACGACTTTCGGCGGGGTATCCGTAGCGCGCAGCTCGTACATCGCCAAGCGCAAAATAGCCCGGTCGATGATGGCCAGCCGCTCCAGCCGCCAATTCTCGGCGTGCTTCACAATCAACTCATCCAGGGAAGCCACGTCGCTAGCCGCACCTTCAAACAACCGATTCGCAAATTCGCGCGTCGAGTCCGAAGCCTTCGCGGCCCGCCAGAATTTATCTTCAAGCTTTGCCAGCTCTTGGTGGCTCATGTCCCACTGAAATAACATCTGCATCGCAAACTCTCGGGATTTTGTGCGCAGCGACGCCACGTTACTTGCGCCGCGCCTTTCCGGAGGAATTCAGCGACGAACCAGCCGCCCGCAATTTACGCGAGAGTTGAGCCATCTCGATCGCGCCAAACCCTGCTTCAAATCCTTTATTGCCGCCTTTGAGGCCAGCGCGGTCGATCGCCTGTTCCAGCGTGTCGCAGGTAAGCACGCAAAAAATAATCGGCAGCCCGCTGTCCATTTGCGCGAGCTGCAGTCCCCGCGCGGTCTCCGAGCAAACATAATCGTAGTGGGTGGTTTCGCCGCGCAAAACACATCCGATCGCAATCAGCGCATCGTACCGGCCGGTAGCGGCCAATTTTTTCGCCGCGAGCGGCAACTCAAACGCCCCCGGCACGTAAACAACATCGACATCTTTGCTCGCTGCGCCCGCGCGGTCCAACGCATCCACAGCCGCGGAAAGCAATCGATCCGTGATAAAGCTGTTGAATCGGCTCACCACGATCCCGAAGCGCAATCCAAAACCGCTGAGTTCACCGCTGATCTTCCCGGGATGTAGTTTTTCCGCCATTTAGAATTTCGACCCACTCGTCCGCCAAACCCTTGTCGATTTTTCGTCACTTCTTTACTTCTCTACTTCTCTACTTCTCTACTTCTTACTTCAATCCTGGCTCTACTTTCCCTTAAACTGCGCCACTCGCTTCTCCAAAAATGCCTTTGTCCCCTCACGCATATCTTCGGTAGCACACGAAAGCCCGAACAGCGTCGCCTCCAGAAATAATCCTTCCTCCTGCGGCGTTTCAGTTCCCCGCTCAATCGCTTCCATCGTGTACTTCACGGCCAGCGGTGCGTTCGCAATAATCTTTTTAGCCATCGCCTCCGCGGCAGGCAAAAGCTCCGCGGGTTCATAAATTCGGTTCACGAGCCCAATCCGCTGCGCCTCCTCCGCCGTGATCATCTCCCCGGTAAGACACAATTCGTGCGCCGCACCCTTGCCGCACAACCGCGCGAGTCGTTGCGACCCTCCATACCCGGGAATAATCCCGAGCTTCACCTCGGGTTGGCCAAGCTTTGCCGACTTGCTCGCAATCCGAATCGTGCAGGAAAGCGCCAGCTCGCACCCGCCACCCAGCGCAAAGCCATTGATCGCACAGATCGAAGGCTTCCCCATCGTCTCCAGAAGCCGAAACACGCCCTGCCCGAAGAGCGAAAAATCCTTTCCGTCCACAGCAGTTCGTTGCGCCAGTTCGCCAATGTCCGCACCGGCTACGAAAGATTTCTCCCCAGCACCAGTAAGTATCAATACGCGCACCGCAACGTCATCGCGCGCGTCTAGCAACACATCGCGCAATTCTTCCACCGTCTTCCGGTTAAGCGCATTCAACACCTTCGGCCGGTTGAAGGTAATGAACGCAATCCCGTCCCTCTTTTCATAAAGCAAATTCTCAAATCCCATTTCGCCTCTCGTCTCCACAACCCCACAGCGCCTTCCTACTCCGCGACCCGGTTCGCAATGCTAGCCAGCTCTCAATAACTGTCATTTTGAGGGCATCCGACAAGGATGCCCGAAGAACCCAACGTCAAACCGCCAAACACGTAACGCTTCGTTCCTCCGTGACCGATCCCCGTTTTTCCAAAGCCAGACCTAGAATCTCATCGCCTTCGGTTTCTCCGGGTCCGAGTAATCATAAAATCCCCGCCCAGCCTTCCGCCCATTCCACCCAGCCAACACCATCCTCTTCAACAACGGCGGCGATGCAAATCGCTTCTCCCGAAATTCCTCGAACATGATATTCGCAATATAATAAGTCGTATCAAGCCCCACAAAATCCAGCAGCGTAAGCGGCCCCATGGGATGCCCGCAACCAAGCTTCATCGAATTGTCGATATCCTCAATCGACCCAACCCCTTCTTCTAGCGCCCGAATCGCATCGAGAAGATAAGGCACCAGCAACCGGTTTACGATAAATCCAGTGCTGTCGTGCGCCCGCACCGGCGTCTTCCCCAACCTCGCCCCAAACGCTACCATCTCTTCATACACTGCGGGATCGGTCGCAATCGTCCGCACCACTTCTACCAGCTTCATCACCGGCACTGGATTGAAAAAATGCAGCCCAACAAAACGATCCGGCCGCTTCGTAGCCGCGGCAATTTCGGTGATCGTCAAGGAAGAAGTGTTACTCGCAAAAATCGTCGCCGCCGGGCACAAGCCGTCCAGCTTGCCAAACAGTTCTCGCTTCGCCGGAAGCTGTTCGATAATCGCTTCCACAATCACATCGCAATCCTTCAAATCCTCAATTGCGGTCGTTCCCGTCAATCGTCCGCGAATCTCGCCTTTCTGCGCATCGGTCAAAGTCCCTTTTTCCACCATCCGCCCAAGATTCTTCTCGATGCCCTTCAATCCTTTGTCCACAAGTTCAGCGGAAACTTCGCGCACTACCGTAGCGAATCCCGCCTGCGCCGCCACCTGTGCGATACCCGAACCCATCAATCCACACCCCACAACTCCCACCCTTTGAATCGCCATTCATCCCTCGTGAAAGCCGACCGCACCTATTGTAGGGGCCCAGCCTCGCTGTGCCCGATTTCAGCAACCTTTACCGTATCAACGGAACTTTATTTTCCCGCCAGCAAGCAAGCGCCGCTAATTGTACAGCGCCTCGACGATCATAGCGATTCCCTGTCCGCCACCAATGCAAGCCGTAGCCAATCCATATCTCAAATTATTCCGCCGAAGCTCATTAAGAATCGTGATCACCAGCCGAGTCCCAGTCGCGCCCAAAGGATGCCCCAGTGCAATGGCGCCGCCATTCACATTCGTCTTATCGCGATTCAGCCCCAGCACTTTCTCCACCGCCAGATACTGCGCCGCAAACGCCTCATTCACTTCGACGCGGTCCATCTGTTCCAATGTCAGCCCCGCCAGCTTCAGCGCCTTCTGCGATGACGGCACCGGCCCAATTCCCATGATGCTCGGATCCACGCCTGCCACCGCCCACGAAACGATACGCCCGATCGGCTTCAACCCGCGGTCTTTCGCGATTTTCTCCCGCGTTACCACAACGGCGGCAGCGCCATCCACAATCCCGCTAGCATTTCCTGCCGTAACGATTCCATCTTTTTTGAACGACGACGGCAGCTTCTCCAGAATCTCCATCGTCGTTTCCGGCCGCCGGTGATCGTCTTCACTCACCACAATCGTTTTCTTTCCCTGTTTTACTTCCACCGGCACTAGCTCTTCTCTCACGCGGCACGCTTTGAAGGCAGCGTCTGCCAATTGCTGGCTACGCAAAGCGTAAGCGTCCGCGTCCTTCCGCGTAATCCCCTGTTGTTCTGCAAGTTTTTCCGCCGTCAGCGCCATCGGCAATCCGCAATACGAATCCGTCAACCCCGCCATCAGCGAATCTTCCAATGCACCGCCGCCTAACCGAAGGCCGGTCCGCGCACCGCGAATCACAAACGGTGCTTGCGTCATATTTTCCATGCCGCCGGCCAGAACGATGGACGCCTCGCCCAGCAGCAGGCGGTGCGCCGCTTGCGAAATGGCTTCGATACCTGATCCGCACAGCCGATTCACCGTAACTGCGGGCGTCTCCACCTTCAGCCCCGCTTTCAAACCGACATGCCGCGCGCCATACAGCGCATCCGCGCTCGTCTGCATCACGTTGCCAAAAATCGCGTGGTCGAGTTCCGCGGGATCGGCGCCAGACCTGCGAATTGCTTCCTTCCCAGCATGCGCCGCCAAGTCAATCGCGGACACCTCCGAAAACGAACCGGTGTACCGCGCCATGGGCGTCCGCGCCCCCGCCAAGATCACCACATCAGTAGGAAACATAACAAACCTCTCTCACCCAAATTGTCCTATCACAAAGAAAATATCCCGACGAAACACTTTACTATTCCAACTCACAAAACTTCTCAACCGAAAAACCGTCCCAACCGGAAAAACTGTCCAATCGAAGAACTGTCATCCTGGGCGAAGCGAAGGACCTCAACGCTGACCTCACGCAAAATTCAGCCAAACACGCCGGCCCTTTTACCTCAAAGCTTCGGACTCTCCAAAGCCACAATCGTATCCCCGCCCGCCTTCCGAGCCTCTTCCGCCGAACTTTCCGCCCGGTTGATCAAATCAGTAACAATGTCCTCGCTCTCATAGTCAGGCTTCGCCACCGCTTCCACGATCCCCGCGCTCAAGGTGATCTGCGTCGAATCCCACGGCGGACGCAATCCCAAAGCCGCGCGCCGCAATTTGTCCGCAAGATTCTGCGCCCCCGCCAAGTTCGTGTCCGGCAAAATAAACGCCAGTGACCACGACGTGTATTTTACCGCCACATCATTCTGCCGAACGATCGGCTGCAACGACCTTGCCAGTTGCTCCAGAAATCGTTCCACCGGTGATTCCCCATGCTGCCGCAGAATCTCCGCACCGCGATCGATCTGCAAAATCGCCAATGCCAGCGGCGTGCCTTGCGTTCGCGAGCGATCCGCTTCGGTCAGCAAACAGCTCTGGTACGAGCTGCGGCTCAGCAAGCCGGTGCGTTCGTCGGACACGCCCATGCGCCGCACCAGAGACCTCAGCCGCGTGTGACTCACGCTCATCAGCATCTGATCGCCGATCGCTTGCAAAAAGTATGCCTCGTTAGGCTTCCATTTGTGGGGCTCCGAATGAGCCACGATCAACATCCCCGCGGGAACCTGCGTTTCCTTGTCCGTGATGATCACGCCCAGCGCTGTTGCCAAGCCCAGTTCGCTCAAGATCGAGCCTTCGGTGGCATCCACCATCAGCGCGCCCAGCTCATCTGGCTGCGCCTTTTCCATGTGCGCCAGCAGGAATACCACCTGCGCTCCGGGTGCCGCGCGCAGACCTTGCGCGCAATACTCTGCAGCCAGCTCCGGTGGCCGCCCGGGAGTACCAACGACCGCGAGCGCTCGCGCCGCGCGAAGGTAACCGCCCACCTCGTTCACCGCGGTGTTGAGCATGGCTCGCGGCGTTTGCTGCCGGAATATTTTTTGGTTGATCTCCGAGATTTTTGACAAGTCCCGCAGTGTTTCGGCGGTGTACACCCCGGTTCTTCCCGTCATTCCAGAGCTGGATGGCTCCGCCACTGATTCTGGTCGTGATGGAGGAGGTGGCGGCGGAGGTGCCGCGGCCGGTTCAGGCGCTTTCGCCTTCGGCGCGCCTTGTGGCCACCAGTTCGCTAATTGGTACAAATTTCGCAACCGCGGTGGCGCTTCTTCTTCCCCGGGGAACATCGCGGCAATCTTCTGTAACCGCTCCTGCGCTTTTCCTTGCAGTGAGTACTGCAAGAAAATCTCGGTCTGCACGATTAGATCTTCCAGCGCCTGCATCTTGCGCCCTTCTTCCGTTGCCGCTTGCGAAGCGCCGCCCTCGGAGCCCGATGAGTGGGTCTGAGCGGCGTGTGGCGCGCTTACGCTGCCGGACTGCGCAAGTCTAGCCTCGATGCGCTTCAGGAAACCCTCATCGACGCGGCCGCGCATGCGCTGGATGCGTTCCTGATTGCGATGGTCGTAGGGGTCGATATCCATGAGTTTTTCCATCGTCTCTACGACTTTTGGGGCATTTCCACTGTCCAAATAAACATCAAAAAGCTTGATGAGGATTTCGAAATACTGCGATTCACGGTTCAATTCGTTGTAGAGCGCCGCCCAGAATTCCAGAATCGGTCGCGAAGCGGGATGCTTAGCGCCCACGCCATCCAGCTGCGTGGCGAAATCGTTCTGCCGTTTGTCCGCGAACATGCGCCGCTTGAGCGCGCTGAGGATTTCCACCGCTTTTATGTCTTGCCCCGCGGCGGCGTACAAATCGGCCAGCTCGAACAGTCGCGTGGCGCCCTCGTTTTTTTCACGCAAAAGCCCTTCGAGAACTTCTCCTGCGCGGTCCAGCTGCCCGGACGACATAAGTGCGTCGGCGTAAGAATCGAGAAAACTAGCGTCTTTTTCCACCGCCGCGAAAGGTTCGAGCAGCGCCGCTGCGCCCGCGGCATCCCCCGATTTCAGCATGGCGTCGGCGTACAGCAGCGCGACGCTGCGCTCCTGGGGGGCCAGCTTGAACGCTCGGCCCAGATACTGCAGCGCTTCGGCTTTCGCGCCGCTCGCGGACGCCAACTGTCCGGTCCGCAAAAACGCCCGGGCAGCCATCGCGTTCTTTCCGCTTCGCTCCGCGGCTTCGGCCAAGCGAAACTGGCGCGAGATATTTTCGGGTGCCAGCTGCGCGGCGCGCTCCCAGCAAAACAGCGCATCCTCGGCTCGGCCGGCCTCGTTAAAGATTTCAGCGGCCTTACTGTATTGCTCGATCGCTTCGTCGAAGCGGTTCTGTCTTTGCTGGAGGAAGGCGTAGCGCGCGATGCGCTCGGGCGGCTGGTTTCCCGGAGTCGGGCGCAGGAAGCGGTTGTAGATCGCCAGCGCTTTGATCTCGTCGCGCGGCTCGACCAGCAAATCAAACAAAAGTCCGTAGTAAACCGCCGCGCGGTCTGCCTGCTCCAGGCGCGCGTACAGGTCGCCCAGAGCCTGCGTCGCTTCCTGGTGTTGCGGCGCCGCATCGATGACCGCCAGATATGCCTCGATGGCATCCTCGACGCGGTTCTTCTCGAGAAAGCGTTTGGCGCGTTCCAGGTGCTTGCTGATGTCTGCGGCCATCCGTGCGGTTTGCCTTTACCCCGATTTGCGAAGGGCCTACGAATTCCCTGCGTGTTGCTACGCTGTTCTTACGCGCTGTCTATACGTGCCGTGGTTCGGCGCGAAGTTGACGCGTCCATACGCCGACGCAAACACGAGCGGCTTCCTAATATGAGTCCTTTGTAACTATATACCGCTGGCGATAGAGGGGCAAAACACGCGCCGCACAACGGTACGGAAATGCCAAGGCGTGCACGCCGCGCAATTCTGACTTATTGCCAAGGCTTACGTGCTACGGCGACTTATGGCAAACTGAGTGATTACACGGCGCGCTTTTTGCGCTGCATGCGGGTTGGCTTCGCGTGTGGGAAGAGCTCCTGCCGGTTATGGACACGAATGGATCCGCAATTCATACGCAATTTTTGTATCATCGCGCATATCGACCACGGCAAATCCACGCTGGCGGACCGTTTGCTGGAGATGACCGGGGCGCTCACGCAGCGTGAAATGCACGAGCAGGTGCTCGACTCCATGGACCTGGAGCGCGAGCGCGGCATCACCATCAAAGCCAAAAGTATTCGCCTTCACTACAAGGCGAAAGACGGAAACACTTACCGATTGAACCTGATCGACACGCCGGGCCACGTCGATTTTTCCTACGAAGTCTCCCGCGCGCTGTCCGCGTGTGAAGGCGCACTGCTCGTAGTCGATGCGAGCCAAGGTGTGGAAGCACAAACCGTCGCCAACACGTTTCTCGCCGCGGGACACAATCTCACGATTCTTCCGGTAATTAACAAGATCGATCTTCCCGCTGCGCAGCCGGACTTTGTGAAAGAGCAGATCGAAAACGTACTGGCGATTCCGGCGGCGGACGCGTTGATGATCAGCGCGAAAAGCGGCATCGGCGTCGAGGATGTGCTGGAAGCAATCGTAAAGCGCATTCCGCCGCCAAAAGGCAGCGCCGAAAATCCGCTGCAAGCGCTGATCTTCGATTCTTGGTTTGATATTTATCGCGGAGCAGTAGTGTTGGTGCGTGTGATGGAAGGCCGCATCACAGAGCACACCAAGATCCGCCTCGTCTACAGCAATGAAGTCTACGAAGTGGAAACGCTGGGAACGCTGACGCCGAAACCGGTCGCGCTAGACGAACTGGAAGCCGGTGACGTCGGATTTGTCGTCGCAAATATCAAGGATGTCGCCGATGCCCGAATGGGCGACACCCTGACCGAGGCGGATCGTCCTGCGCAGGCCTTAGCGGGGTTTGAAGAGATCAAGCCGATGGTGTTTGCCGGCTTGTTTCCTGTGCTCGCTGACGATTACGAGCCGTTACGTGATGCGCTTGGTAAATTGAAATTGAATGATGCGGCATTTTTTTACGAGCCCGAAAATTCGGCGGCATTGGGCTTCGGCTTTCGCTGCGGATTCTTGGGCTTGCTGCACATGGAAATCGTGCAGGAGCGGCTGGAGCGCGAGTTCGGGCTCAACCTGATCACGACCGCGCCAAGCGTGCGCTACCAGATTACGCGGGTGACTGGCGAAGTGATCGAAGTCGACAGCCCCGCGAAATTTCCCAATCCCAGCGACATCGAAAAAATTTCCGAGCCGATCATCAAGGCCATGATTATCACCAACGATGAATCCGTCGGCGGAATTCTGCAGCTTTGCCAGGACAAGCGCGGGACGCAAAAAGGCTTTGAATACTTGTCGCCGACGCGCGTGATGCTGACTTACGAATTGCCACTGAATGAAATCGTGCTCGATTTCTACGACCGTCTGAAGAGTGTTTCGCGCGGTTACGCGTCACTCGACTATCACCTCGCGGGATACGTGGAATCCGACTTGATCAAGCTCGACGTGCTCGTTGGTGGAGAGCCGGTGGACGCGCTATCGATGATCTGCCACCGCGAGCAAGCCTACGAGCGCGGGCGCGAACTGGTCACGCGGTTGCGCAAACTGATTCCGCGCCAGATGTTCGAGGTGCCCATTCAGGCGGCGATTGGCAGCCGCGTGATCGCGCGCGAAACCGTTGCGGCGATTCGCAAGAACGTGCTGGCCAAGTGCTACGGCGGCGACATTTCGCGCAAACGCAAACTCCTCGAAAAGCAAAAAGAAGGGAAAAAGCGCATGAAGCGCGTGGGCCAAGTCGATATCCCGCAAGAAGCCTTCCTCGCCGTCCTCAAAGTAACCTCGACCGGCGACGAAGAGTAGCAACAATTTGATCCCACCTTACCGATAGTTTCATTCATCCTTCTTCTGTTTTACTTCGGTGGTGAGGCGGCCGTGGTGGAGTTGCAGGGCTACGGTGTCGCCTATGGCGACTTGCGCGGCGTCGCGGAGGATCTTGCCAGCGGCGTCGGTGGCGATGGCGTAGCCGCGTTCGAGTACGCGGGTGGGGCTGCGCTCTTCGAGTTGGAGGCGCAGACGGTCCAGGCGGTCGCGTTGCACGCGGAGGATGCGTTCGCAGCGTACAGCTAAGTCGCGATCGCGTTTTTCCAGGTGGCGATGCAGGCCTGCGATTTTGGCGCGGAAATCAAACGACAATAGTCGAAGATGCTGGTTGGCGTGGCGACGGCGGCCTTGCTCCATCCTTGCGCGCAGACCTAACTCCAGGCGAGCTGTAAAGTTGTTCGAGCGCTGGCGGAAGTTTGCGATCTGCTGGCGGAAATCGAAGGAGATGATGCGCAGGTGGCCGGCGGTGTAGCGCTTGCGGGCGCGCTCGAGGTTGGCGCGCAGGCTATGGGCCAGGCGCGCGGTCATTTCGTCGGCGCGCTGGCGCTGTTGGCGCAACAGATGGAGCGGGCGGCGGAAACCGGGACGAGCTGCAAATTCGTGGACGCGACGACTGAGGACGAGGATGCGGTAGCGCATTTGCTCGGTCAACGCGCCTCGAAGCTCGGCAACGTGCTTATCAAATTCGCGACGGGTTTGTACGACGAGTTCAGCGGCGGCGGAAGGCGTGGAGGCGCGCACGTCGGCGACGAAATCGGCGATGGTGAAGTCGGTCTCATGGCCCACGCCGGAGATGACCGGAATCGTGGAATGCGCGATAGCCCGCGCCACGCTTTCTTCGTTGAACGACCATAAGTCTTCGAGCGAACCGCCGCCCCGGGCCAGAATCAGGACGTCTACGGTTTGCTGGCGATTGAAAAATTGCACCGCGCGGACGATTTCGGCGGCGGCGCCTTCACCTTGTACGCGCACGGGATAAAGCGTTAGGTGCACGTTGTGAAAGCGGCGGCGAAGAATGCGGACGACGTCGCGGACTGCAGCGCCCGTGGGAGAAGTAATGAGGCCAATGCAGCGGGGGAGCAACGGGAGCGGCTTTTTACGCTCGGCGGAAAACAGGCCTTCGGCTTCGAGACGCTTCTTCAATTGATCGAAGGCGAGTTGCAGCGCGCCCAAGCCTACCGGCTCGATATTCTCGATGTAGATTTGATATTCGCCGCGGGTTTCGTAGACGCTGATGGAGCCGCGTACGGTGACGTGAAGGCCATTCTCCGGGCGAAACTTTATCAGACGGAGCTGGGTCTTGAAACAGATGCACTTGATTTGTGCGCGATCGTCCTTGAGCGTGCAGTACATGTGGCCCGACGTCGCTTCGTGACAATTCGATAGTTCGCCCTCGACGAGGATGTCGGTGAAGTTGCGGATGAACAGGTCGCGGATCCTCCCCGTCAGCTCGCTGACGGAAAAGACGCGGCGCTCGGGCATGAGGTTGAACTGGAGCTGGCTCATGGGTGGCGGCCGAGTACGCGTGACTGAACGTTGGTCAAAGTCAACAGACAGTTGAAGCTTGAAAGTGGGAGCCGCGATCGAAAGGACGGAAGACGAGGATCGGAACGTGAGCAGGTGAGGAAGCGAGTTGGCGGCGCGAAAACCAAAGCAAGAGTATAACATTCCAAAGCGGCGATACTTTGGTTTCGCTGGGGGCACGACGGGATATGGGATTAATCCGCCACGAGATTTTGGACCGCGCTTAGCGCGCGATGTTACCAATCGCGGCAAATGGCGGGTCTGATCGGAGTCATGCGCCGATTCCGCTGATCGGGCCGTTGAGGGGCCGCTGGCGGGATGGTTGCTGCGCCTCCTTACCTGCTTCGTAAGAATCCGCCCAAGAGCGTAAAGAAGTGCTTACCCGCAAATTGCTATCTGCTTGTACTTGAAAGAGATAGTCGAGTTCGTTTCGTAAAATTTACTCTTCCCCACAGCCAACGCCGTAGCTGAAATGGAAGGGCTCCTGGGTCCTGGCAGGGCACGACAAGAGAGAGCTCTTCGCCCGTTGCCGACAAGCATGATGGGCTGTACCCCCAAACAGCGGATCATCATTTTTCCGTAAGCGAATGCGATCCGTTACCCGTTTGCAGGCTCTGAACGACATGGCCGTCATCTCTACAGTTGCAACGGGTCAAAGTGATTCTGCTGCGCAATCGGCTGACCACGGCGCATCCGCCGAGCGCTCTCGAGCTGGCTGAGAGTGCGATCGATGGTACATTCCTGGCCCGTCTTTCCGTTGCGACTGCCCAGGGTCGTCAACTTTATCCTTTCCCGGCAGCGCTCAATCGCCCGTAAATCCCGTAAAAGTAACGACTTAGAAGAGTCCGCCTGCTGTAGCGACTGGAAATTTATCGAACTATGCTTCCAATCCATACCGGAGACATGTCGACTCAATCTTTTTGACTATGATAGGGCGCCGCTCATCTTTAAAACCCAAGCACCGACCGGCGTCCATGCAATATGGAAAATTCGCGCAAGTAGCCGCCAGATGACAATTACTGGGGATCAAGCCCAAACTTAGCTCGCTTTCTACTTCGCCGAGTTTAAACGGTGTAGGTACCGTTTCCATATTTGACAGTTCAAACGCCGCAAGGGCCACAGAGATCGCCATGTCGTCGTTGTTGGACCCTGGCGGCCGAATATCGATGCTTCCATTCGGAGTTTTAAATTCTTCCAAAACTCGCAACTGACGTAGCAGCTCTGGTTCGTCCACGATTGCGATCTTTCTTTGGGTCATAAGCTGCCTCAGATTTCCGTAAAGCGACGCTCGCGTGTGGGCGCCAAATGTGAATTCCTTATAATGAATCCCCAGCTTTCGAAAACTGTCCCTAAGGACGACAAAATAGAACTGGTCTCCCCAAAGGACGTTTATTCCGTAGCGCATCAGGATTTCATTGACCTGTTCGGAAACGTCTTCAAGGTTCAAAGGCATTGTCTTTGTGCCAGTCCACCGAAATGCATAGGCTACCGTGATGCATCCGACGTCCGATCGATGGAGAACGGCGAATCCGAAGTCGCTGCTTCGGAACGCCGGATCAATCGCTGCCACGTAAGCTCCATTGGAAATAGGCGGCAATTCTCTATGCCCTCGCATAATACATGGCTCCAGAATCTCTTCAGTGATCCAGCCGAGCACGTTATCTGTAAATTCAGCAAGATGCTCGCGCCTAAATGTTTGCTCATTATCGCGACGTGCATCCTCGAGAAATTGTTTTGAAACTTTCGGATTCATTTCTTCAGTTGACAGCCGCCAAACTAAATGACGAAGTTCACTCCGTTTTTGAAACTCGTGCCAGAGAATCCCTTCTTTGCGAAACGGCGTACTGATTTTGACAATCTTTGTGTTGCACAGAGTGGCCATCGCTGGACGGATGGCGTCAATGACTTCCTGCTCCGGGTTCGCGGCCGTTTGTTCGTGCCGCCAGAAGGCCATTTCGTCGCAAATCGCACAAATGATGGGAACGCCTCGGATCGTAGTGGACGAACACGGCCGACACGCGATCACGACACCGTTTCGCAACTCGATTTCATTATTGCGAATCTTAACAAGTCGCTGCTGGAGAATCGGAGACTCCAAGATGTACCGCCTCATGAAATCAAACGCAATCTCCGCCTGTTGGATAACGGGCGCGATCACGAGTACATACGCGTGTTGCCCTTGCCGCAGCCCGTGATTGCGGAAGGCCTCATACAAGGCAATCAGAGCGCCAATGTGGCTGGTTTTCCCACTTTGCCTGCCGGCGATCAACGTTACTTCGTTGTGCTCGCGTGGAACGTACGTTTCACGGCCGGTCGCCCGACGACAGATTTCCATCTCGGCTTGATCGAGGGGTTCTCCGTAGGTGGCTTTCAAAATTGTCTGCTGCGCCGGTGAGAGCCTTTCATCTTTCAGGAGTTTGAGCTGAGAGATAAAATCGATGATGCCTAGTTTAATCATTCTTACTGTCCTCTGCCGCTAATTCCTTGATTCCAGAAGCCGCGCGTACGGCAGCCGTTAATCCTTTTCCGCCGCCCTCGCGCATCACGAGCAGAAACCCGAGCGTCCGATACATTTCCCTGCTGGCAGAGCGATCGTATCGCGCAACAAGTGCAATCCGGCGAAACAAGTCCTGATCGATGGCTTCGGATTTTTTAGGGTCGCCTGACACGCCATTGTCTTCTGAGTGGGTCATCAGAGTCGGAACCGAACCTTCGTGCAAGTAGGGGATTGTCACTCCGCTTTTCGACGGAACTGCGTTGGTAATTAAACCTATACCTTCAAGGTGAGACGCAAGGATCAACCGCAAAACACACGACCAAAATCGGCCAAACAACAGATTGCCCAATGGCCCGATGGGCTTCAACTCAGCACGCAGTTCTGCCTCCATCCGGCGAAGCGATCTACGATTTTCGCCGCAGCGGCACAGAGTCTCGAGGAGACGGCGGCTCAGAGCAGAATCCCGCACTGCGTGGAGCCGACCCTGATCTGTTCGGGCGCCCTTTCTTTTCCCAGTTCTTAGTAGCTTCGGTTGATTGTCGACCTTGGGTTCGCCCGCCGCCACCCCAGTTGTGTCTTCCTGCATGTGACCCGCCGGACTGGCGTACTCCGCGTCATCATGTTTCATATACCCTCCCACGCAAAAAAAAAGACCGACCGCAAGTAACCGGTCAGTCCAATCAAGTCACGTTCAAGTCGAGGGGCAGGCGCAACGCCCCGTCCCGATGATCCGACTCTTAATATATATCCAATAGTTCGCTAAGGTAGATGGGAAAAACCTGTTCGTGTGCCTGTGTGTCCTATCACTAAACTTATTGTTTTCTGGCGTCCTCAGACAGGTCTAGAAAAGTAGACCTCGCCATTGGCGACGCACCATTATTCGAACCCAGCGGCGACAAACCAGAACCTGTGGTCCCCGAATCCAGAGGTTTACCGTCAAGGTGGCGTGTTTCGGCGATAGTTGCCATCAAAAAGACGCTCAAGCCGGCTAATAATTCTCAGTTTCCTTGAAGGGTGTTCGAGATCCTGAATCGTCAGTTCCCCGGATGCCAGCGTAGCTGCCAACCTATCTACCGCCAGTGAGCAGCCATTCGATTGACTTACCGAATTCTCGACTGATTGCAAGCAAAACTTCTGCGCCGGCTTCGTTGCGGCCGTGCTCGACAGCAGACAAGTAACTCTGACTCACTCCAATCCGGCTCGCAAACTCTTCCTGCGTCATGTCAAATCCGCGCAGTTCTCTAATCCTCCGACCAACCGCCGTCCAGTCAACCGAGCCAGCCTTCGCCTTCAAGTCTTTTCTTGACATTTCAGTTGTATAGAACTAAAATATCGTCATGCAGGTATAGAAAGCCCTGCTCCGAATTGCAAATCGCATCCCTTTCTGTTTTACCTCTCCAGGGCGGCGAAAGGCAATCGAAAGTAGAGGTTCCAATACTCTTTGGTTAGTAGACGAAATTCGTTCCGAGCGCCCTTTCAAGGAGGATTCATGAAGCGAAATACTGTTAGTTTTCGTTCCAATGCAAAGCTCGCGCGCCAATTGTGGGGCGAGCTTTCACGAACCACGCTGCATACGCTTCGAGAGCTGACTGCGACGTATTCTCTTTCTATAGCAGCAGGTAACCTTCAGTTCCTAGACGGTCGATGGTATGTAACCCATGGCGGACTTCTACAGCTTGCTTCACGGAGACGTTGTCATGGAATCAAAACAATCCTACAGGAACGCCTTTCCGACGGCGGAGCCGGTCGTTGGGTATTCAAAGCAACGGTCTTCAAGAGTCCTTCCTCGAAGGGATTCGTCGGTTACGGGGATGCCGATCCGTCAAATGTTTCGTCACTGGTTCACGGAGCCGAAATGCGTGTGGCCGAAACGAGAGCGGTCAACCGAGCTCTCCGCAAAGCGTACGGGATCGGCCTCTGCTCGATGGAAGAGCTCGGCGCAGTCTCGAGTCGGCCCAGGCCTGCGTCTATTCCGTCGGCACCGAACGTGTCTCACTCCTCCAACGGCTCCGGCAACATGCAGCCGCGGCTGCGGGATCAGCTCTGCCTTTTGATCCGCCAATACGATCTCGATGCGACTCTGGTCAAAGCATACGCAGCAGACTTTTGCGGTACGCAAACCCTTAGCGGAGCCAGTCGAGATTCAGTGGAGTCCTTCATATCTAATCTGTCGGCGTCCGCCAAGGAAAACCGTGATGCCCTGATCTGCAAACTCAACTCCTACTCCCAGCCCCAGGGGGCCAGGCCATGAGACGACACATTCCTGGTCTCCATTCGGATCAGCAGGATCCTGAGAACGATCTTAATGGATTGTTTCTTGTGCAGATAAGAGGGGCGGCTTATCGCTGGCACCGGCAGAAGTCCTATCTAGAAATACGATTCATCATCCTGGAACCGGAGTCCTCAGGGTCACGCACCTTCTCTGGGCGACTGTATTCCACCGACCGGGCGCTTTGGAAACTGAATTGGTTTCTTCGCG
>Ga0185299_10000601_pt1 | contig 91015 bp, 101 predicted proteins | sample PaiPotPPA55metaG_FD_128002 | JGI IMG/M metagenome (GOLD analysis project Ga0185299, IMG submission 128002) | Iron sulfur acid spring bacterial and archeal communities from Banff, Canada, to study Microbial Dark Matter (Phase II) - Paint Pots PPA... ...
AGGTGCACCCCTGGGAACAAAACGGCGGCAGTATTTAGATGAGAATCTTGGTGCCGTTGAGGTACGGCTCAATAGCAATGATCTCGCCGACCTCAATCCGCTGGCGTCGATTGTTTCGGGCGAACGGTAGCCAACGCACGCCGCGAAGTCAGCCGAACGGTGAGTTACTACAATGTTGGAAGACCCAGGCATGTGGCCGATGGAGTAAACATGAAACGAATCCATACCGAACTCTTGATGCTCATATTGGCGGCGAACGCCGGGGCTCAGGATCGAATGCCTATGATCCCCGCGGATAAGCAGACGAACGCGCAAAAGAAAGCCGTCGCAGATTATAAGGACATTCGAAAAGTTGATCTCAACGGGCCGCCATGGTCGGTCCTTCTGCGCGTACCGGACCTGGTAGTGCCATCGCTCCAGATGCGCCTCCACAATCTGAATAACAGCGCTCTCAGCCCGAAGCTCACCGAGTTCGCTATCTTGATCGCGGCGCGAAACTGGACTAGCTATTATGAGTGGAACAGTCACAGCCTGGAGGCGGCTACCGCAGGGCTGAGTGCGGCGGTCATTGCTGCCGTGGCCGATGGGCGGCGGCCGGAACAGATGATGGAAGACGAAGCGATCCTGTACGACTTCTGCGCAGAGCTGCTTCACAATCAGAGTGTCAGTGACCCCACCTATGCCCGAGCGCTGGCTAAGTTTGGAGAACCCGGCGTTGTCGAGGCCGCGAGTTTGGTAGGTTACTACACCTACCTGGCTATGGTCATGAACACCGCGCGCACACCATCGCCGGCTGTGGCAAAGTCCCCGCTTGCGCCGTTCCCGAAATAGAATAATGTCCCAAACTTGCCGCACCCAGGTTTTGGTGAAACAACGCAAGAAAACCACCCAGTGAATGCGCAAAGGATTCCGAGTCATACTCGATTCAGTCGCGGGGCCATTGCTACTCACATCGCGGCGAAGCGCTATCAGCGACTCACTGTCGAAGCTCGAAAGACTGATCTGACAGGGGAAGCTGGAGCGTTAGCCGATCCTCAGTGCCCGTTACTCTCGTAATGTGGCCTTTGCCCGTAGTGTCTTCGACAAGGTCGACGTGACCGGGTGTCCTCCGCAAAAAAGACATGCGGCCTTCACTTACGCTTAAGAGATCTCGCAAGCTCTTGTAGAATGTGGGCTTGTTCCCGCTCATTCGCTTGCTCCTTTCCTCCCACGCCACTCTCATCGCCGAGAACCTGTTCCTTCGGAAACAGCTCGCTCTGTTTCAAGAACGCAAGGTGAGGCCTCGACGTTCGACCGCTGCCACACGCACCCTCATGGTATTGCTCTCCAGGTTCTTCGATTGGCGTGAAGCTCTGGTCATTGTCAAGCCTGAGACATTCCTCAAATGGCATCGCTCTGCCTTTCGGACGTTCTGGAGATGGAAGTCTCGAAAGCGAGGCCGGCCGGGACTGCCGAAGAACCTGCGCGTCTTGATCCGGGAGATGGCGCACGAAAATCCGACGTGGGGCGAGGAACGCATTGCTGACGAACTGAAACTCAAGCTCGGCATCCACGTCTCACCGCGGACCGTCAGGAAATACTTGGATAGAAAACGTCCAGACAGAGGCGCCGATCAGCGCTGGGCCACGTTCGTTCGGAACGAAGCGAAAGCCATTGTGGCTTGTGACTTCTTTATATCCGTCACGCTGAGCTTCCGGGTTTTGTACGTCTTCGTAGCGATAGAAATCGGCTCGCGGCGGATACTGCATTGTAATGTCACGGCTCATCCCACCGCAGAATGGAGGACCCAGCAATTCCGAGAAGTTCGTGCGGATTTGCATCCCTACCGGTTTGTCATTCACGATCGCTATTCGATCTTTTCGCCTTCGCTCGATTTGACGCTGAACGACTTCGGCGTGCGAGTAATTAGAACACCTTTTCAAGCGCCAACGGCAATTACCTTCTGCGAACGATGATGGGGACCTCAACGAGCGCCACTTGCGGCTGACTCTTCGAGAATTCGTTGCTCTTTACAATCGAGGACGCCCTCATACCGCCTTGGGCCCTGGGATACAAGAACCAATCCAGCCGAGTGTTCCCGTGAGCGGCCATAGGCATCGGCCTCCTGTCGGTCACCGACTCACATCAAAGCCGGTCCTTGGCGGATTGCATCACGATTATCGGTTGGAAAAGGAGGTCGCTTAACATCTGACGGAATTGTTGCGAATCACAAGCAACGATGTAGAGAATCTCAGATTGCCGGCCAAGACGTTTGTCGACCCGAAGACCAATGAGCTATACGTCGCGGACGGCTACGGGAACCACCGCGTGATCGTCTACGACGCGGAGACGGGCAAGTACAAGCGGCACTGATAAGCCCGACGACACCAACTTGGGGCGCTACAACCCGGGCGCGCCGCCGGCGCAGCAGTTCCGGAATCCGGTGCACTGCGCCGAGTTGTCGCATGACAATCTGCTGTACGTATGCGATCGAGTCAACGACCGCATTCAAGTGTTCAACCAGACGGGACGTTTGTGAGAGAGCAGTTCATCGCCAAGAAGACGCTGCGGCCGGCTCAGTCTGGGACATCGCGTTCTCCAAGGACCCGCAGCAGAAGTACCTCTATCTGTGCGACGGCGAAAACGAGAAAGTCTATATCATGGATCGCGAGTCACTGCAAATTTCGACCAGCTTTGGGGACGGGGGGCGACAGCCCGGCCAGTTCTATGGAGTACACAGCATCGCGGTGGACTCGAAGGGGAATATTTACACCACCGAGACCTATCAGGGTCATCGGGTGCAGAAATTCGTTTACAAGGGCACCGAACCAGTCACAAAGATGGACCAAGGCGTAGTGTGGCCGAAGAAATCGACGTAGCTCGGCGCAGCATGAGTCAACTTCGTTCGAAGCTGTCTACGAAGCCCAAGTTGCCACCTCCACGCCGCCCACGGCGCGCTTCACCAGATTTCTCATCAACGGAATCTTATACGCGTTGAACTGCAGGGGGACTGCTCCCTGGACGGCGAGTTTCCCAGCCATCTCTCCGGTCGCTGCGCTCTTCCGTTTTCCACGTACTGCGTCTTCCACCGCTTTCAGGCGCAGTGGACGAGCAGCCGCGCCATTGACCGCGATGCGGATCCGCTCGATATTGCCGCCCGTGACGACCATCGCCGAAGCGACGTTTAACAGCGCAAAGTCCCACACGTTGCGGTCGCGTACCTTCTCGAAGAAGAACTGCGAGCCGGCCCACGTGGGCGGAATGCGAATGGCGGTGAGCAATTCGCCCGGCCGCAGGATGTTGAGCCGCGTGATGTCGATGTCGGGACCAATGTAGTAGTCCTCGGCATCCACCACTCGCTCACCCTTGGACGTGCGAATGACGAATTTGGCGTCCAGCGCGATCAAGGCCGGCGCCGAGTCCGACGGGTTTACAGCGACGCAGCGGTCCGCGTCGAGAATCGCGTGCTCGCGGTTCCGCCCGGTCGGAGTGTCGGCGTAACAAATGTTGCCGGCGGCGCGGTAGCAGGGCCAACCGGCGCGGTAATAATGACAACGTGCATCCTGCGACACGTTGCCGCCGATGGTGCCCTGATTGCGGATCTGCGGGGAGGCCGCCAGTTCCGCGCCCTCCGACAGCAGACCGAAGCGTTGCTTGATAATCGGATTGTTTACCACCTCGGTAAGGGTGGTCATGGCGCCGATCTCGACGCCGCCATCGGCGGTGGACTTAATTCCTTTGAGCTCCGCGACACCGCTCAGGTCGACCACCACCTTCGGTTTCTTGATGCGGTCCTTGAGCCAGTCGAAGCTATCGAGCCCTCCGGCCAGCACCCAGGCATCCCTTCCATGTTGCGCGAGAAGGTTCTGAGCATCAGCGGCCGAGGTCGGCTGAAGCAAATCAAAAGCGGGCATGATATCTCGAATTACAGCCATGGCTCTTCTCCTTTTCTCATCTCCATCAAATATGGGCCATCAGCGGATGCTGAGTAGGATGTCCCGCTTCGAGCGACGCCAGAATGGTATCGGCATTGACGGGCGCACGCCTGAAAACTTCGTCGCCTACCGCATCGGCAAGAGCATTCAATATCGCCGAGCATCCGCCACCGACCGGAGGTTCGCCGATGCCGCGCGAGCCAACCGGTGTTTCCGGATCCGGAATATCCAGCGCGGCCCACTCCATCTTGGCCGGGATGTCGAGAATCGTGGGAGGCTTGCTGTGATGGAACCTTCGGGAGAGCATCGCTCCTTGTTCGGGGTCCATCACCCATTTCTGCCCGATCGCATGGCCGATGCCCAGTATCGAGCGGCCCATCACCTGGCCACCGAGGGCCCTGGGATGGAGCACGCTACCGACGTCTGCGTACGCCAGGAAATCCACCAGATGATACTTGCCCGTTTCCACGTCGACCTCGACTTCGGCGAAGCTGGCAACGTAGGAATACGTGTTGCCGTCGCGTGGATAGGTATCGCGCGCCGACACCACCAGGCCCTGGCCTGCCAGCGCTTTGGCCGACGCCTTGGTATAGCGATTAACGTCAGGGTTGGTTTCGTGACCATCGTAAATGCCGCCCAGTTGAATGGCCTTCTGCGCGGCTTGAGCCAAAGTCATTCCGACCCCGCCACCTTTGCGGAAGACGCGCTCATTGGCGACTTCGTAATCCTCAGGTCTGCCGCCCAAGGTCTTCGCGGCGATCTCCTGCAGGCGCCGTTTGGCCTCTATAGCGACCGCGTGCGCGGCGCGAGTCATGGCGTGGGTAGTTTGGCTTCCGCCGGATACGCAGCTCCAAGCCACGTTTTTCGTGTTGCTACCCCAGCAGACGTCGCACTTTTCCCAGGGCACTCCGAGCATTTCGGCAGTGACGCGGTGGACATCGATCACCGACTCGGTTCCGAGATTACCGATGCCGGATTGGAAGCAGATGCGCCCGTCCGGCTTGATTAATGTCAGCCCATCGAATCCGACAGAGCCGCCAGAATAGCAACTCATGGAGACGCCGACACCGCGCACCTTGGTGCCTATGCGTTTGGGATTGCGCGCAACTCTCTCGTTCCGGTTGAACTTCTCGGCGCCTTGATCTAGCGCCTGCTTGATGAACGAGCTAGTGGCATAGGCCCGCTTCCCTTGCCGATTCGCCGGCCCGAAAGGCGCTTTGCCTTCGGGAGCATTGATGCGGCGGATGGCGATCTGGTCGAGCCCCAGCTTGCGTGCCGCCTTGGCCAAAATCGGTTCCATCAGGGTGATTCCCTGCATGCCTCCCGGCGAGCTCTGGGCGCCGCGTGGCGGAGTGTTGGTCAGCATCGTAAGGCCCCGGAATCGCATGGCCTGCGGCTGGTATAAGAGCGAGACGATTCGGCCGGAGGTGGGCGCATCGCCAACGGCATCGTAGGGTCCATTGTTGATGATCGAGAACATGTCGACGGCGAGGATGCGGCCTTCCTTCGAGAAGCCGACTTTCATCCGGCCCGTCAAGCTGGGCCGGGCCCGTCCGATGAAATGCTCCTCTTCGCGCGTAATCCGCATCATGACCGGGGCGTTGCATTTCTTGGAAAGCAATGCCGGGATAATGAGCGAAATAGCGGCGGTGCCTTTGCTGCCGAACCCGCCGCCAGTATATTCGCTGACCAAGACGACGTTGCTCGGATCCATGTTGAGCCAACGCGCTATCGCCGGCACAGTCTGTATCATGCTCTGCGTGCCAGTGAAGACATGCACTTTGCCGTTCTGCCAATAAGCCATGGTGGTACGGGGCTCCAGGCATTGGTGGCTGGTGTCGGGCGTAACGAATGTTTCATCCAGAACCAAGGCTGCGTTCTTGAACCCGGCTTCCACGTCGCCATACGACCAGGAGCTGGCTGGATCGTCTGGAACGTGGCCCATCGGCATGCGGCCCTCTTTGGCCTCCGCGAAGTCGGCCTCAGTCCACTTCACTTCCCTAACCTCAATCGGCGGTGGAGCAGCGGGACGCTCACCAGGCTTCTGCGGGGGCGCAGGTGGACGGTACCACGTATTGCCTCCCACTCTTGCGTTTGGCCCACCGGGGCGCAAAGTCTCGAGCGGATCGATCGCGAAAGGAAGCCGCTCGAATTCGATCTTGATCTTTTCGATTGCTTCGGCGGCGGTGAGTTCATCCACGGCTGCCACAGCGAGAATCGGCTCGCCTTGATATAACGGCTCGTTGGTAAGCCCCCGTTCGCCCAGTTTGTTGGCCTTGATCACAGTACCGTTGTCGGTGAGGCTGTCGGCGGGCGCCGGGAGATCGTCCTCGGTGAGAATTCCCTTTACGCCCGGCATCGCGAGAGCTGCGCTCAAATCCAGATGCTTGACGCGCCCGTGCGGCACTGGGCTGAGCAAAAGTTTGCAGAACAGCATGCCCTCGGCACGATAGTCCTCGGCATACTTGGATCTGCCGGTCACCTTGGCAATCAAGTCGGGAGTCGTATAGTTCTTGCCAATTAGTTTGTGATTGCCTCCGTACTGAGGCTCTGTTGACTTCGTAGAGTCAGGAATTCTACTAGGCATGGTTGGCCTCCCCTGCGATCTCCGCGCCGCGCATAAACGCGGTCAGAATCTTGTCATAGTCCTGGCACCGGCATAGGTTGCCTGAAATGCCGTGCGCCAACTCGGCCCGCGTGGGATTCGGATTGGTCTTGAGGTATCCCACCGTAGCCATAATGAACCCCGACATGCAGAATGCGCATTGGAATCCCTGTTCCTCAAGGATGCCCTGCTGCACCGGATGCAGCATTCCGTCGGCGGCCTGCAGCCCTTCGACGGTCACAACTTTCGAGTTGCGCACCGTGTGCGTGAGCGTCGAGCAGGAGTAGCGCGGCACATCGTCGATGAGCACCGTGCAGGCCCCGCATTCGGCTCGATCGCATCCGATCTTGGTGCCGGTGAGACCCAGCTTATAGCGCAGCGTCATCGCCAGCGTCTCTTGCTTCATCGCGTCCACTCGCCGCTGCTGGCCGTTAACATCCAGGGTAATCAGGCGCTCGCCCGCACCAGCAGCCGATGCCAGGCTGGACGCGCGAAAGAGGTAGGTCGCCGAGGAGACGCCCGCTCCCCCGGCGATAACCCCTTGAATGAATTTTCGTCTCGAGACCGCCTTGGGCGTATCCTCGGTCTTCTTCATGTCTGCCATATCTGCCATTTCAGGATTACCTCCTCTAACATGCAAGCAGGGTTTCTGCGGTTGGAGCAACGCCAGATCGACGAATGCGATCTCTCACTGGCGGAGCTTGAACTTGGTTCCGTCTTATGCCTGGACTGTAGAAGTCCATACAAGCTTGGCTAACATTATATATCCCACGTCTCCAATGGAGAGGAACTTGTGATAGTCCATGGGATCGCCATCTATCTTTTCCTCAGGAAAATAGAGACTTCCGACGTCGAGTACATTGAGGGTCCGTTTCAATCCTCGTGGAACATTGGAGTTTCGCGCACCTGCCCCTCATAAGACTTTTCGGCAAGTATTCCCGCCATTATCGCACCCGGCGAGTTCCCACGTTCACGGGACCGGGCCGAAAAGCACTCTTAATCCTTTGGACACGCCTTCAGCCACTGCATTCGTCGGCGGATGATTCGACAGCTGAGTTTGCGCGTCGAAAAGCAACCCTTTCGGCACAATCCGTAGGCACGCTCATCGATAAAACGCTGGGCGACGACCAGGACGAACCGGGGCGCGGGTGCCAATCTGACGCGCGACCAGCTCGGTGCCACTCCGCTTCCGAGTCCGCGGGCAACAACATCCAGAGCGTGTGGATGCCGCAGGCCTCCCTGCTTCCACGTGCGCACCGCTAAACTAGAATTTCAACAATGGCGGCTTTGGAATCCGGTACCATTGCAGTGCTGGCCGAAAAGCCTTCGGTCGCACGCGATATCGCGCGCGTAGTAGGGGCGACCGGCAAGGGCGACGGGTACCTACACGGCAACGGTTACGTGGTAACCTGGGCGGTCGGCCACCTGGCGGCGCTCGCACAACCCCACGAGATCAACCCGGAATGGCGTCACTGGCGGCGCGACTTGCTCCCGATCCTGCCCGACCACTGGCCGCTGGTTGTTTACGAAAAAACGAAGGATCAGTTCGAAGTAGTGAAGAGAGTCCTCACCTCACCACGGATTTCGCGGGTGGTATGTGCAACGGACGCCGGCCGCGAGGACGAGCTGATCTTTCGCTATATCTACGAGGCGGCGCAGTGCGGCAAACCCGTCAGCCGGCTGTGGATCTCTTCGCTCACGCCAGATGCCATCCGCAAGGGTTTTGAGGGCCTGCGGCCCGGGAGCGATTACGATCCGCTGGCGGATGCCGCCCGCGGCCGCAGCCGGGCGGACTGGCTGGTGGGCATGAACCTTTCGCGCGCCTACTCACTAGCCTATAGCGAAGAGCTGTCGGTCGGGCGCGTGCAGACTCCAACGCTGGCCATGCTGGTGGAGCGTGAACTCGCCATACGGAGCTTTGTGCCCGAAGATTACCTGGAAATCGTGGCCAACTTCCGTCCCACCGGTGGCACGAACGAGAGCACCTATCCGGGCACATGGTTCCGCGCGCGGCCCGAGGACCCAGCCGAGAAGGAAGCGCTGCAAAAGGCCATGCGCTTACCCGTCGATGGAGAACAGGCCAAGCGTATCATCGAGCGCGCGCGCATTAGCAAGGCCTCCATCGAATCAATCGAAGCCCGGATGCAACGCATGGCTCCTCCGTTGCTTTACGATCTCACTGAACTACAACGACACGCCAATCGCCTGTTTGGCTTCAGCGCCCAAGAGACGCTGGATATCGCACAGGCGCTGTATGAGCGCCACAAACTCATCAGCTATCCGCGAACGGATAGTAGGCACCTATCGCAGGATGTGGCGGGCACGCTGCCGCGCATCGTCCACACGGTCGAGGCGCCCTACCGCGAGCACTTGGCTGCCGGCACGGGTGAACGCACGCTGGGACGGCGGTTCATAGATGATTCTAACGTTACCGACCACCACGCAATCATCCCCACGGCCACCTCGCCCGAAAGAGCCAGTCTGAGCGCGGACGAACGCAAGATCTTCGATCTGATTTGCCGGCGCCTGCTAAGCGCCTGGCACGACGATCACATCTGGTCAGTTACTACCGTTATAACGGCCATTCTGACTGGCGACATCGTCGACCGCTATCACTCGTCGGGAACCGCAGTGCAACAGTTGGGTTGGAAAGTCCTGGACGTCTCGGCGAGCAGAAAAACAAAGAAGAGCAAGGGAGGCGACGAGGAGGAGCGGGCCGAGCAGGTCCTGCCGCCGAACCTTGCCAAGGGCCAGCGCCAGGACGTGATCGATATCGAAGCCTTGAAGAAGAAGACCCGGCCGCCCAAGCGCTTCACGGAAGCTACGCTGCTCACGGCCATGAGACCGCGGGAAAAACTCTTGACGAGAAGGAACTCTCGGAGGCCATGAAGGAGACCGGCCTGGGCACGCCGGCAACGCGCGCGGCCATTATCGAGGTGCTGCTCAAGCGCGGCTACATTGTGCGCGATGGCAAGAGCCTCGAGGCGACGGACAAGGGCATTCGGCTCATCGAAATTGTGCACGCCGAGGTCAAGAGCCCATCCATGACCGGACACTGGGAGGCTTATCTCAAGCGTATCGAGCATGGCACAGCGCAGCTGGGGCCGTTTCTGAAAGGCATCGAAGATTACGTGCAGGAGGTGGTGGGCAAAGTCGGGCAGACGCGGCAGGTCGCAAAGGCCGCAACGGCGGGGACAAACGGGGTTGAGCAAACGCACAACGCCGCGCCGGAACCTAGTGCAGTACCAATACAAATGGCCGGCACGCTCTTGGATCTGCTGCAGAGCGCGTTCGCGTTCTCCTCGTTCCGGCCGAACCAGGAAGCGGTCTGCCGAGCAGTGGTCGAGGGTAGGGACGTGCTGCTGGTTATGCCAACCGGGTCTGGCAAGTCCCTGTGCTACCAATTGCCCGGCATCGCGCGGGGCGGGACAACGCTCGTGATCAGCCCGCTCATCGCATTAATGGAAGATCAGGTCGCCCACCTTAAGGGGCGCGCCTTCGCTGTGGACCGCATCCATTCCGGCCGGGATCGCGCCGCCTCGCGCCAAGCCTGCCTTGATTTCCTGAACGGCAAGCTGCAATTTCTATTCATCGCGCCGGAGCGGCTACGCGTGGCTGGTTTCCCGGAGATGCTGGCGAAACGGAAACCGTCCCTCATCGCTATCGACGAGGCACATTGCATCTCGCAGTGGGGGCACGATTTCCGGCCCGATTACCGCATGCTCGGCCAGTACCTGCCCACGTTGCGCCCGGCGCCCGTTATGGCGCTGACCGCGACGGCTACGCCACTCGTTCAGAACGACATCCTTGAGCAGTTAGGGCTGGTGCAGCCGGAACGCTTCATTCACGCCTTTCGGCGGGCCAACATCGCTATTGAGGTTGTCGAGGTGGCGCCGTCACAACGGGCCGCGCTGGCTAGCGAATTGTTGCTCGATGCGGAGCGTAGGCCTGCTATCGTCTACACACCCACTCGTAAGCAGTCCGCGACGCTGGCCGCCGAACTCGCCGCTAACTTTCCCGCCGCGGCGTATCACGCCGGGCTGGATGCCGAGCACCGCAAGCGGGTCCAAGAGGAGTTCCAGGCGGGCAAGATCCAGGTAATGGTCGCGACGATCGCGTTTGGCATGGGGATTGACAAACCCGATGTCCGCACCGTGATTCATACTGCCTTGCCTGGGAGCCTGGAAGCGTATTACCAGGAAATCGGACGAGCGGGGCGTGACGGGGAACCAAGCCGCGCCATTTTAATGCACTCTTACGCAGACCGGTACACGCACGACTTTTTCTTCGAGCGCGATTATCCGGATGTGACGGTGCTGGACGGGATCTTCGCCCGGCTCCGACCTGAGCCGCAAGAAAAATCGGCGCTGCAGGAGCAATTGCGAATGGATCCGGACCTCTTCGATAAAGCTCTCGAAAAGCTTTGGATCCATGGGGGAGCCGTGCTGGACTACGCTGAGAACATCAGCCGCGGCGAGGGCCATTGGCGCGAACCCTACCTCGCTCAGGGTGAGCAGAAGCGGTCGCAGATCAACCAAATGATCCGATACGCCGAGAGCAACCAGTGCCGCATGTCCGCGCTGGTGTGTCACTTCGGCGACCTCGCGGACGGACAGAAGGCGTGCGGGATCTGCGACTTCTGCGCTCCGCAGGGGTGCGCCGCTCAGCGCTTCCGGACCGCTACAGAGACAGAGCGCGCGGTGCTATTCCGTGTGATCGCGGCGTTGCGCTCGGGCGGCGTGAAATCGACGGGCAAGCTTTATCACGAAATGCATCCGAACGGTGAGATGAGCCGCGACACGTTCGAAGAAGTGCTCGGTGCTATGGCGCGCGCAGGTCTGGTGCGGCTAGCGGATGCCGTTTTCGAGAAGGACGGCAAGCAGATCCCGTACCGCAAGGCGAGTCTAACGCGCGCCGCCTATTCTGTGGACGAAACAACACCCATCGCGTTCATCATGAAGGATACGGCGCCGGCGTCTACAAAGGGCAAACGTAGGAAGAAACCAATTGTTCCCACTCCGCGGAAGCGGGCAACGGGGGCCGAAACTCCGCCCCAGCCGAAGCGGGCACCTGATGCGAGACGGCCAGAAGCTGGGCCGAATTCCCAATTAGAAGAGGTACTACGCGCCTGGCGTCTGGCCGAGGCGAAGCGACGCGGCGTGCCAGCGTTCCGCATCTTTAGCGACCAGGTTCTAAGAGCCATGGTTAGCAGACGCCCTGCAACCGCTCGCGAGCTGCTCGCTATCCCGGGCATCGGGATCAGTACGATCGAGAAATACGGGGCGCAGATCTACCGCATCTTGCACGGCGCTTGACGCGCTGAATGTGGCACGGGCCGCGGCAACGGGCAATGTTTAGGTACGCCCCGTTCGGCCCGGCGGTATTTGGGCCGTTCCCGCGGATGGAGCTGTTTCGGCTCTTTTTCCTCCTGGTCTCCTTGTCTTGCCCGCGTCTCGGGACTCACTCGCCCCCCTAGCTCGGCCTCAAATTGGTGATCACATTCACCACTTTAGTTGGGCACGAGTCAAGCAAAATGAGATAAATTTGTTTTGGGGCGCAGAAGCTGTTAAACGAAGTTCGAACATACTCTGGGGAGCCAAATCGATGAGAAACTCTCACGTTCAACTGACTAAAGGGCCTGGGGATTCTTTGATCCTTATGCTGATGGCTATCAGACTGTGCCGGTGAACTGGGGCATCAACACCGAACGCAAACGAGCTTTCTTCAACCTAGTAAAAGAGGGTGACCGGATCATAGGCCAGAGTAAATGAGACATTATGGCCCACAGTTTAAGGACTGTGCCCGTTTGGTTTTGTGCGTATTATCGTTCAACTCTTTAGGAGAGAAGCATGCGTATTATCGTTCGCAGTTTTCCTTACCTGGTTGTAGTCTCATTGGCGTTTGTCTTGAACCCCGGACGTGGACAAAATGCCAGTCCGGCGGACAAACCGGTCGTATCCGCCACTATCGGAACTAAGAAACCCGTGTTCGCCGGCGCTTGCAAAGCGTGTCCGTGGGGCATTCTCGCGAAGGTTACCGCAGACGCACTGAAGTTTTATGGGTACGAGACGACCATCTGCGAGATTCGCAAACCACAGTGCAGTCAGTAGGTCATCTCAATGCAGCCCGCAAAGGCTAAATTATCAGCGGGTGTTGGTCGATAAACAAGGGCAGTGCGACTCTCAAAACAGCCGATGCCCGTTCAGGTTCTCCTGGCTGAGGACCATGAGGGGGATGCACGGCTCATCAAGGAAATCGTTTCAAAGTGCTCTGTAGCCATCAGAATCACTGTGGCGGAGGACGGCGAAAAAGCACTGGCAATCGTAGCCGATCCTCAGTTCAATCCCGATCTAATCATCACGGACATGAATATGCCAAAGGTTGCGGCCTGAACTCTTGAAGCGATGCAATGCGAACGGTATCCCGGTAGTGGTTTTCAGTTCTTCGACGAATCCAATTGACAAAGCGGAGGCGCTGAAGTTGGGCGTGAGAGAATTTGTCGAGAAGCCTACCGATCTGGACGAGTATACGGAAGCTGTCTGGAAAATGATCTGGAAGTGGGTTCAACCTCGGGCTTAACGCTGCACCGCGCTACGCCTTCGACAATTGCTTTGATCCTACTGAACCTATTGGTGGACGGCATTGTTGGCGAGTAAGATCAGGCGCGATTAGGCAAACAATCCGAAGACGGCCTCCCTACTCGTCCTTCGGTTTGTTCTTACTTCCCAGCGGCCTTCCACGGCGCTTCGCGCCCGTCATCCACTTCGGTGGCCGTCCGCGACGTTTCCCTCGCCCGCTGGCGATGCGTTCGAGAACCAAAATCGCCTGCTCGACGCCTTCGCGCTCGGTTTTCAATTCGGCCAGCATCTTCGCGATGTCCATTGCTGAAAGTGTACTGCAAATTGTGACCAAGACTGGTCGCAGTTGTAGCGGAAGAACCCGGAGCAGCGCTCTTAGGTCGCGATATACACGTAGCGAATCCGAGACCTGGAAGAGCGCTTCACACCGCGGTGCGAGATCTGCCGAGTGCGCCATACCGCTACTTCCGAGGCAAGATGCTCAAGCGGCGGCGCTCATGCGGCACTCAGGAGATCGTGATTCGGTGTTTGTACCTCTTCAGAATTGGCATCTACGGCTTCTTGGATTACGGTCTATCGAAAACCGCTACTGCCGTGAACGCCTTACCATCGGCGTCAGTTCCTTTTGTGGCCGAAGTTATCATCTTTCCGTCCTTCGAGACTACAGTCCGGACTGTGCTGTGGTACTTTCCGCCCTGCTTTGAGCGTTCCTCGGTAACAGTATCGGCGTTGACCGGTTTGAGGGCAGTCGTATCCCACGGCAAGCCTGTACCCGTCAGAGAGACCGCTTTGCCGTCGTACTTAGCATCCGTCACGTTGTCGATCTTTGACCCATCGGCCCTTTCCCCTTTGGCCGTAATCCTAACTCCGCCCGGTGTCGACTCTCGCGTTACGTGGTATGTTCTTCGCGCCACTTTCCACGAAGGTCAAACCTGCTGTGTAGCCGCTTTCGGCAAGCGGTCGGCAATCAACGACTCGTGCGTTAGCGGTGCCATTCGGGACCACTCCCCCCATCCCCTTTGACCACCACTAAACGACTGGCGCGAAGCCAAAGGCTGACATGGACCCGTAGGCCGGTTTCACTGAAGTCCATGACCTTGGCCCGAACGTCAGCCCGTGCGCCTGGTACGTTTTCGAGTAGGACCTATGTGGGTCCTACGGTTTTACGACGCAGTTTCTTTCGGCGCTCTAATGGGATAAAGAGGGACCACGCTATCTTTCGGTGACGTTCGCTGAGATCGGCGAGTTGCGCCGAATCGACCCCAATGCCCGGCACCTCAGCCAGTCGCAACACCGCATCGTGGTAGCCGTGTAATGCCTCACCGAGACTCTTCTCCAGGATCTCCATCTGATTCTCGATCAGTTCCAGACGGGCCAGAAACAAACCCAGAATCTGCCGATGGTAGAGCGCTCAAAGTGGCGGCAGCGTGGAGCGCATCCTGCAGTGGTTCGTGGGTGGCCTGCAATTTTGGATCAGCCATGGCCGCCAATCGCGCCGCATCCGTTTCCCCTTCTGCCAGAGCCTTCAGCATCCGCCGGCTACTGAGGCCCAGCAAATCACTGGCACACCGGAGCTGTCGTTGACCGCTCGCTGATTGTGCTCGTCTACAAGGCAGCGATTTCGACAAGGGGTATTCAGGCTGCACTTATCGTATAAATTACGGTGTCGTTAGCAAGTGAATCTGTCCGCTTTTGTTAGCACACGATCTGTCCGGTTTCATCACGCAGCCCTCTTCCCAGGTTTTGACTTTTTGATCTTAGGAAGAGAAGCCGCAGTAGGCGCGGCGGGAAAGTGGGAATCTCGCGCCGTTGGCGAGATTTCCAAGGAGCTGTGGGAACGGTGGGAAACCTGCTTTTGGTTTTCCAGGGTTTCCATAGCTCCGCCTTTTCCACGGCGCTCGGGTCTTAGCAAAGGGTTTCCGGTACCGTCATAGCGGCCCACCACATGCGGCCCATAGCGGACCGACATCGTTCCATCCAGATGCTCATGGATGGTCACTGTGCATCCCCCTAACGAGTGCCGCCAGCGGGTCTGGTCGAGTTGCCAGATCTGGCGTTGCAGGTTGAAGGTGTTGTCCTTGGCTACGGTGCGCTCGGTTTGAATCGTAAAGATCCAGTCCAAGTCCGATCCGCGTGCACCGCCGAAAAGCGGTCCCCTGCTCGGCCGCTGCGACTGCGAACTTAGCATTGAACTCCGCGATGTAGTGTTCTCTCAAAAACCGATTGGCTTCTTCCGCAGTACTAATGCCGGCCAGCCGTAGTTCTTGTGGCAAGCGGCCTTGCCAGGTTCCGAAGCTCCGCTCGCTGCGCCCACGCGCCTGGGGCGAATACGCCGGAATCATCTGAATCCCTAACTCCTTCAACGCTCGGCCTACCTGGGTCCGCCGGTGTTGATCTATCGGTTCTCCAGCCTTCTCCGTCACAAAGAAATGACTCGCCCGGTCGCTATACAGTGCGCAAAACAATCCCTGCTGCTCGATCACCGCGCGCAACCCCGCCATCACCGTGCGCGTCGATTCTTCCTCCACCAATTGGGCGTAGTAGATCTCGCTGGTGGCATCATCCAGAATCACAATCAGGTCGTACCAGCGATCATCCTGGAACCAGCGATGCCGGCTGCCGTCGATGTGCAGCAGCATGCCCGGCAAGGGCCTCCGCTCCCGACGCCGACGATGCGGTCCGCGCCTTTTCCACCGCTTTACTAACCCCGCTCCTTGCAAGGCTTGCTTGACCCAGGTATAACTTAAATCGATCGAATGCTCAGCCTTCAGCTTTTCGTGGAAGTGCCGCACGCTGAAGTCAAAATAGCGTTCTTGATAGAGCCCTAATACTTCTTTACAGGTCTGCATCGGCACCCGCCGTTGACTCCGCTTCCCTTTCCTTCGGTCGGTCAACCCGTCATAGCCGTGCTCTTCCAGCCGCTCTCGCCAGCGTCCCATCGTCCGGTCCGTCACTCCAATGATCTCCGCCGCTTCAAACCAGCACATCTTCCCGGCCATCGTCTTCAAAAGTACGTCTTGTAACTTCATCATCCGCTCCACTTCCGCGGCTGAGTACTGCTGGTTCGGATTCACCCTCCAGCTTCCCCCACCGCCGGTTCAAAACGGACAGATCACGTGCTAATTACACCGGACATATCATATGCTAACGACAATCGTATAAATTACGGTCGCCGAGTAAGCGCCGGTGTGATATATAGGATCGTTCGTCAAAGACCACACTGTAGAAGCCGAGTTCCCGGCGTTTGCTGAACTGGCCCCGGCACCGAACGTCGCGACGCTGGTGGCGGAAGCCGTGCTGTCGGTTGTCGGGGGCGCCAGAGCCAGTGGCAGGCGCTGCGGCGCTGCGGGCAGATATCTGGCCGGGAGCGCGGGGGCGTTTCCCGTATTGTCTTCAACAAGAAGGACTTGGGAGGGTCCCGGGTTGCCAGTGCCGACCGATGCTATTAGCCATTATAGTTTCCCGGACCGTGGAAGTAGAGAGGAGCAGAAAAACTGCCGATCAAAAAGGTGGAGCTATGTGCCGGTCGGCACGGAACTGAACAACTAACGATGCATTTGCACATGGACTTAGGAACCGACCTCCACCAACGCTACGACGCAGAGGCGGATCGCGAACTGGCCCAACGCTCGATCGCGGGAGCAATGGCTTATTTCGTCCTCTTTCTCATACTGAGCCTGACGACTCCATACTACCGTGATCACCCTCTCATCGTTGGAATCACTGGAACACTCCTGCTGTCAATTGGTGCCATGCGCTTTGCACTCGCTACTCGGGTGGGCAGATCTCATTCTCAGACACCAAATTCCTGGCATGGCTGGTTCACGATCGGCACATATGCTTGCAGCTTTGTTTGGGGCGGTTGGAGTGGGCTGACGCTCATCCTCTACGGAGCCACATGGACCGGCCTCTTGATGCTGTTGATGACGGCAGGAGTCGTCAGTGGCGGACTCACAGCTCTGGCTCCCGCTCTCCGCCTCTGCCGTGTCTATCTGTTTGCGATGCTTGTACCGGCGATTGTCTGGGGAACTATGCAGGGAACGGCTACCGGAATTGGAGTTGCACTCGTCATTGGCCTGTATCTTGTCTATCAACTTCTTCAGGCGAGCCAACAGTCCAAATGGTACTGGATGGCGGTGCGGGATCGTGCGCTGCTGGAGGTACGAGCTTCAGAATTGATTCGGGCCAAGGAAGCCGCCGAATCGGCCGACCGAGCGAAGTCCGGTTTTCTTGCAAACATGAGTCATGAGATTCGTACGCCGATGAACGGCGTTATTGGCATGACCGGCCTGCTGCTGGACACACCACTCAACAACGAGCAACGTGACTTTGCGGAAACTGTGCGCCGCTGTGGAGAAACCCTCCTGGACCTCATCAATGACATTCTCGATTATTCCAAGATCGCTGCTGGCAAGTTAGATCTTGAGGTGACTGATTTCGATTTGCGGGAATTGATCGAGGAAACAATGGAGTTGCTTGCGGAACGTGCCAACGCCAAGGGACTGGAACTGGTCTGTGAGATCGACGACGAGATACCCAGATTTTTGAGTGGGGACGTGGGACGCCTGCGACAAGTGCTGATGAACCTGGTTGGGAACGCTCTAAAATTCACCGATCAAGGCGAAGTTGTGGTACACGCTAGTCTCATTGAGAGCAATGATGCGTCGGCACACCTCCGCATCGAAGTGAGCGACACCGGAGTCGGCATCGCGCCAAAAGTACAGGAACGGTTATTCCGCGTCTTCACACAAGCGGATGCTTCCACCAGCCGCCAGTTTGGCGGTACTGGTCTAGGTTTAGCAATCTCCCGCCAACTCATCGAGCTGATGGGGGGCGAGATCGGCGTGAACAGCGCCCCAGACCGCGGCTCGACGTTCTGGTTTACGATTCACTTGCCCAGAGTAGAAAGCCCATTGCCGTTGGTGTGCGACCTCAGATTAAGTGGTAAACGACTTCTCATCGTCGACGATAATCACACCAACCGAAAGATCCTACGATACCTGACCAACTCGTGGGGCATGATATCGTCGGAGGCCGCGAGCGGTCCAGAAGCTCTGCACTTGCTACAAGTTGACCAGAGCGGGTTCGATGTGGCAATCCTCGATTATCAGATGCCCGGCATAGATGGATTGGAACTCGCTTGTGCGATTCGCGCGGAAGGACCCCTCGCTGAGCTCCCCCTGATCCTTCTAACATCGCTCGGTGGGTATAAAGAATTAAATACAGCGGAGGCCCGCATCGCGGCCTTCCTGACCAAACCCGTTAGACGGGCTCGGCTGATCCAAACCTTGCAATCAATCTTTGCTCCGTCGGAGGGGATCAACACGTCAGCGGGAACGGCAAGTGTCACGGGGAACTTGGAGGCTCACACCCGGACACCTTGCAGTGCGATAGCAGGCCGTATCTTGGTGGTCGAAGATAACGTAGTGAATCAACGGCTCGCAAAACGCCTCATCGAAAAACTCGGTTATCACGTAGATGTGGCTGCTGATGGCAATGAGGCAATCACAGCACTCAGCGGACGGCCGTATGATCTGGTCCTGATGGATTGTCAAATGCCTGTCATGGACGGATTTGAGGCGACACGTCAGATTCGCCGTAACAGCGCGATGGGACCTCATATCCCTATCATCGCCATGACTGCAAAAGCGATGAGCGGCGATCGCGAACAATGCTTGGCCGCAGGAATGAACGATTATGTTACCAAGCCGGTCAGGCTTTCGGAGTTGACGGCGACCATCGAACGCTGGACAACCAGCGTGCCGATACCAAACTGATCCGGCTCTCAATCAAGGCCGTCATCGGACAAACGTCCATCGTGCCCGCAGGTCAATATTATTTCGATCCCGCCGAGGAGATGCGGCAGGACACGTCCCCGGACGAGGTCGAGGTCGGCGCCAGGAAGTACAGTAGGCATGCCAGACGAAACTAGTGACCATGCGCATGACACATCTAACGAGCTTCGAGGGCAGGTTGTTTCGACTTACTACTTCAACTCATCAACCCTAATTGCAGCGGAGCGAACTGCCGTGTTCCCATTTCCTCGGCGGGAATGGTTCTGCCCATACAGGAATCGTTTTCCGAGCTAAAGCGCTCTGTCAGATCAGTCGATCTACGGAGTGGGTTCGAGCGCCCTACAACAGAACTGTCATCAGACCGGTGGCGATCAGCGTTGCCACCCAGACGAGATCGACGTTGAACCAAGCTTTGCGCAACATTCTGACACCGAACCTCTCGAATACAACAAGCGCGACAGCAGCCGTGATCAGGAGATAGCCAGCCGCGTGTAGGAACGTTGCAAGTAGCGCCGCCATTGGTGTTGATGCGGTTACAGCATGGCACGCCGGTTGGTTGGATTCATGTCCCATGGCGAGGAGGATAGGCACAACCATCAGGCCTGCTCCGTGAGCAGACGCCATGAGGAAAGACCAAACGGTGAGGCCGCCGACCCCCACGCGCATCCCAACCCATCGCGGATGCCGGTGTCGAATCAGCCGGGATACACCTAGAGCAAGGAGGAGCGCGGCCACTGGCCAGCGCAGATTACGTAGCGGAATGATCGTGCCGACGAGCACTGCTATGGCTACGGCGGTGGCGATCGCTAACGCGTGGCCCATCGCGAGCGGCAGCAACGCGCTCCAAACGGCGGAACGGCGGCGTTCCTGCATCCCCAGTGCGACTGCGAATAGCCATCCCATGCCCGGATTGACTCCGTGAAATGCCCCGAGGCCGACGAGCACGGCGCCGGACGACAATGTCATTGTCATTTCGGTCGTCAATGGTTGACCTCACGAGAAACAGTAAGAATCGGAGGAGGCGTCACCACCCTCCAATCGCACCTGGTGTGGCCGCATGTCGTCGAATTGGAGGAAGAGTTTTGAATCCAGTTCGAGCCCTCCACTGTTAGCCGCATCCAGCATCGCCAACCAGCCACGGACACCATCCGGGTAAAACTGCTCGTCCCATGCCCGATACAGGGAATTGGTGAGGTAAACGCGACGTCCGTCGCGGCTCACCTCGACCATTTGCGGGCCTCCGTTGAGAGGCATCGTAGGGTGTGCTGTGTGTGGCTGCCGGCGCACGATCCCTCCGAGCTTCACCGAACCGGTCTGGACTGGATTGAACGGGTCGGAAACATCGTATTGCCGCAGCTCGCCGGTGCCCCAGCAGGAGACATACAGGAAACGGTCGTCCAGCGAGAGATTGATATCCGTGATCAGGGGCGGCACCGCGCCGAAGCCCTTGAGTAGAAGAGGCAGTTTCTCAGGATCGGCAGGTTCGGCCGGAATTTCGATGACTTTCCGCGTTTGCCAGGCGCTGCCGCCGTTGCCGCTCGAGCGGTACCAGAGCCAGATCGAGGCAGAGAGGTCCTTAAGCGAGACCACCACGCCGACAAAGCCGTACGTTTCGTTCAGATCGTGTGCCGGCCGCAATTCCAGCGCCATCTGCTGTTCTGGTCCCAAGTCGAGCGTTTGTTGATGGCGCCGTTTCTGCAAGTCCCAAACGTGCAGCGCATGGCCGTACTTGCCGGCAAGCAGCAATTCGGGGTTGACTCCGTCTTCGACCATGTTGGGGTACCCCCATTCGCTGGTGATCATCGTGTCATGCCCAAGGTGCCACCAGAAGTCATACGCCAGCTGTTGCGGCCCGCGTTCTTTTTCCCACTGTCCTTTTAGTTCGAATGTTTCGGGGTCGAGCATGACGATACCGCCAGGGCCATCCCCAGTGGGCGAGCCGAGCGCATTCATATAGATCCCGTCCGGTCCGCAATGCGACGTGTGGGGGCGGCTATATCCGGTGGCGCTGATTACTGTCTCGGGCTCGATCACCTTCACGAGGCTTGGTTTTCGCGGATCCGGTTTCGTGTCAAGAATGTGGATGCGCGAGGACCGCAGACCCGGCACAACCAAATAGCGGCGCTCCATGTGCGGGTGCAGCGAGTATGGGCAAAGGCAAGAGCTGCAGGCATTCCATCCGAAATGGTGCAACTCGTCGCCAGATTTCGGCATGTCCACCTGCCCCACGAGGTGGCCGAATCCCTTCGATGCGGGATCGACATCTATAACGCCAAGCGCATCTCTGCCGTTCTCCTGCGGATTCAGCAGCGAGACGTAAGCGATCCGTTCCGGTGGCGCTTCCATCGCCATCTTGGGCGAAGGATAAAAGCTTTGATCGGGTATCCACTGGGCCATGTCAGTTCCTCCTGGTCGAATCGATTACATCATGATGAAAGCGTTGGTGTCCTTTGGGAAAAGTTGAAGTTTCCTGACATTTTTCTGACAATCGCAAGCATGAACACGGACGTATTCCGGTTCGGTCCATTTGAACTGAACGTCCGTGAGCACCGCCTGGTTCCGGAGGGCAGTGTTATCCCTTTGCGCGGCAAGGTGTTTGCCACACTTCGACTTCTGGTCGAGAGCGCCGGCAGTCTTGTGCCCAAAGAGGAACTGCTCCGGACGCTGTGGCCTGATACGGCGGTGGAGGAGAATAATCTTAATCACAACATCTCGCTTCTGCGGAAAATGCTAGGCGAAAAGGCGACGGTGCAAGCATATCGAAACCATCCCGCGGATTGGATACAGATTTGTTGTGCCTGTTATCAAGATCGGCGAGGCATCAGAGCCGGTGAGGGGGAAGGTTAAAACACTGGAGAGGTCGGAGCGCCGGCAGATCCGGTTTTGTACCGCATCGGACGGAGTGCGGATCGCGTATTCCATGGTCGGGAGCGTGTACTCTTTAGTCAAGGCTGCGAACTGGCTCAACCATTTAGACTTCGAATGGAACAGTCCGATCTGGCGCCCTTGGATTCAGGAGCTGAGCCGTCGACACCTACTGATCCGCTATGACGCATGCGCCAACGGCTTATCGGACTGGAATGTGAAGGAGCTTTCCTTCGACGATATGGTGGGAGATCTCGAAAGCGTAGTGGAGGCTGCCGGAACCGATCGGTTCACGCTGCTTGGGATTTCTCAAGGCGGAGCCGTCGCTGCCGCCTATGCTGCCCGTCACCCAGATCGCGTAAGCCACCTAGTGCTCTATGGCGCATACGCGCGCGGATGGCAAGGCGGAGCGAGCTTTGCAAACGCTCATCCGCCTGGGCTGGGGGAAGGAGCACGCCACGTTTCGCCAACTATGGACTTCCTTATATATACCGGAGGCCACGGCCGAGCAGTGGGAGTGGTTCAACGAGATGCAGCGGATCTCAACTTCCCCGGAAAACGCCGCCCGAATATGCGAACAGTGGGGCAAAATCGACATTACGGAAATCCTGCAGGAGATCCGCGTTCAGACTATCGTTTTCCATTGCGAGCACGATGGAGTTGTCCCTCTTGAAGAAGGGCGGCGCCTGGCGGCGGGGATTCGCGGCGCCAGATTTGTTCGGCTGCCGAGCCGGAACCACTTGGTACTTGCTGACGAACCGGCATGGAAAATGTTTCTTGAGGAGCTCGGCGGATTTCTCGGTTGGCATCCATCCGTTCGGGCTGGCGCCAGCCCTAAAGCCCAAGCCGACCAATAGCACTTGCAAGTCAGGGCAAAGCTTCGCGAGAATCTGGTTCATGCGATCTCGCATCCTGATCCACAGACCTTATATCGCCAGCGCGTAGCTGGGCAATCCACTTCTCGAAATTCGATGTGAGAAGGTTGTGAAACTTTGTCCGATTCAATTTATATCCGCCAGCTTTATCCGGCTGAGGCATTGCACCGGACGGAGCTGTCTTTCTAACGACCCACCCTTTTCTGGTCTCGGCGTCGTGGATCGCGAGTTCTCGCTCGCGTGGGTTGCTTCCGAATTGCCAACCAAGCCGGAACTCGGTACGGCGGTGCTCGTAGTGGCTCGGTTAAGGTTCGGTTGCTCGTGGCACCGCAAACGGCTCCGGGTGCTCGCCCCTAAGCCAGTTCTCCCACATTCGCGCGAAAGCGGTCTCAAGTTCCCGGACAGCCCGGTCCCCGTCGAACAGTGCGGAACCTGAGTGCGACAGCGCCAGCCTCCGCCGGATGTCAGATAACAGATCAGGCTTGGGCACCAGTCGGTTGGCCAGACGCTCGTACTCTTCGATCGAATGGGTGACGAGTTCGGGCAACCCGGCTGCGAGCAGCATAGCTCCCGCGGTTCTACCGGCAAATGTCTCCCCGGCGCAGGTCAGTACCGGCAAACCAGCCAAGAGGGCGTGGTACGCAGTCCCGACCGCATTGTAAGGAACCGTGTCGAGGAACAGATCCGCGTGCCGGTGACGGGCGAGATAGTCGGGCATTGGCTCGCGCGGGGCGAAGACGAGCCGCTCCGGGCTGACATCCCGTTGCGACGCCTCGCGTCGCAGATTGTCCTGGATGACGCCGTCGGCAGCCCCCAACCAGAGCACGGTATGCGGGCTGGCCCGCAACAGACGCATCCAGACATTGAATATCGGCGGCGTAATCTTGTAGCTGGTGTTGAAGCAACAGAATACAAAGGCATCTTCGGGTAGCCCGTAAGTGGTGCGCGGGTGCGCCTCTTCTGCTATGTCCCAGTGGATCTCGGCCGGCCACCAACCACCCGTCAGATGAACGATCTTTTCCGAATAAAACCGTTGTTGTGACGATGGCGCAATGAATGGGTCCACCACGATGTAGTCGATGAACTCGGCGCCCATCGTACCGAGAAAGCCCAGAAAATTGACCTGGATCGGCGCCGGCCGCGAGACCAGGATTCGCGGTCGACCGAGCCGCGTGTATCCCGTCAGATCGATCAACACGTGGACAGCGTCCGTGTTGATCTGTCGCGCGGCCTCGTCGTTTCCGACGGCGTTGAGGTCGATGAAGCGGTCGAAGGCAGTTTCGAGCCGGCGCCGCAACGCGCTGGGATCGTCCGGACCATACGAATACCCCAAGACTTCGAACCGCGTCCGATCGTGCCGCTCGATCGTCTCGGCGATTGCATAAGCAACCGGGTGGTCGCGGAAGTCCGCCGAGAGATAACCGAGGCGGATTCTGCGCGGCGGACGCGAGCGACTATGGGTGAAGCCGGGGGACCCCGCTTGCGCGATTCTCTTGCTCCATTGCTGCGCGCAGAGTAGCTGCTCGGCCGGCGTCGATTGCTGCGCCTGCAGGTTGAACGGCGGTACTAAACCGCGGTTTCGGCGCATGAGATCCAGTACCCGCGCTTCCTCGGCTTCGCGCTGGCTCCAATCACAAAGCTCCCCGTTCAGATGCGCGACCTGGACCAGCGCCTCCGGATAATCGTGCTTGAGCGCGAGCGCGCGCCTCAAGGCGGCGATCGCATCCACCGTAAGCCCGGATTGGGCGAGCGCACTACCGAGGTTTTGGTGTACCTCGGCGAGGCCGGAATTGAGCAGCAATGCTCGTTCATAGTGCTCGATAGCTTCTGCCGGGCGACCCTGTTCCTGCAGGGCTATCGCGAGGTTATTGTGCACTTCGGGCCAGTCCGGCTTCAGCCGCAGTGCGTGCTCGTAATGCGCGATGGCCAGCTCCAGCCTGCCTTCCTCGCGTAATGCATTTCCGAGATTATTGTGTGCTTCGGCGAGTTCCGGCCTCAACACCAATGCCCGCTCGCACGCTGCAACTGCCTCGCTCAGGTGCCCCATCCGCCGCAGCGCTTCGCCTAAATTGTTATGAGCTTCAGCTAGATCCGGACCGATGGCAAGCGCGCGCTCGTAGCTTGCCGACGCATCGGCCACCGCCCCTTCCCACAGCAACGCGTTCCCAAAGGCGATTTGGATCCAAGCATCGTCGGGTGCCAGCGCTACCGCGTGCCGGTAGTGCTCAATCGCCTCCGCCACCTCGCCTTGCCCGGCTAGCGTCCGAGCAAGATCGGCCTGCGCGGCGGCGTCGAGAGGCCGCAACCGAGCCGCACGGCGATAGCAGATCGCGGCCCCCACCGGATCGCCCCGTTGCTCCAGCAATCGGCCGAGCTGCCGGTCCGCGACCCGGCTGTTGGGATCGAGCCCGATCGCCCGGCGAAAGAGTGCCAGTGCTTCCTCCGGTTGGCCCCGGTGATGGCAGAGCACCGCGAGCCCCTGGATCGCATCCACGTTGTCCGGGTGCTTGTCCAAGACCGCACGGTAGAGCGACTCCGCATCGGCTAAACGCCCGGCACGATAATGCTCTGCCGCCGCTGAAATAGCCGACTGGTTCTTGCTCGACATTTTGTGAGCCTTGGCTTGCGCCACACAGCGCCCCGAGGCAGGCTGACCCAAACGCTAATTCCCGTACTTGAGCTGGCCCACCAACGATGCCTTCATGCTGATTCCCGTGCCGGAGAGACCTGAGGGGTTATTGATATTCATAGTGCCGATCCCGTCGGCGTCGGCGACCTTGCCGGTAGAGGCCGTATCTGAAACATAGCTGCCTGTGAACACCAGTTGAGCCGTGTTACTGCCCACCTGACAAGCCTGCCCCACAATGTCCAGAACCAAAGTCGAGGACGCGTCAACCGCGATCGCCATCACACCGCTCGCGGGATAGCATGCGCCAGGACCGTTGTCGCCGTGCACGCCCCTCGTAACTGGGCGTTTGTAGTCGATCGTCTCGGTCAGGGTGAACGGCAGGTTCGGCGGCGGTTCGCCCTGCGATGCAGTTTCGAAGGACGTCTTGATTGTGACTCCGGTGCCCGTCCCCGCGCCGCCGGCCGATGAGATCGCAAGCGCACATACTTGATCCAGATCGCACGCCTCCTGGGAGTTCGGCTCTCTCGCATCGCTGAGCGTGCCGAATGCCCACGCTTCGATGACCGCGCCCCCGGTTCTCGGCTCTCTAACCTGATCGCCAAACGGCCTCGCAATCGGAAGACTCACCGCGCCGGCCATCACAACACGAATCACGACCCGGCCAACGCGACGGTGCTTGACGCAAGCCGGCGCAGGGTGACTGGACATATTCCACCACCGTTTCATAATGTTCCCTCCTATTGTTTAAACAGGAATTTGCCTGTGTGAGGATTCTATTACGACGACGGTTCGTTGTCAAAGTGCGGAGGCGCCGTGTGTCGTTAGCACGTTAGTTGTCCGGTGTAAATAGCACGCTAGTTGTCCGGTCCAGGCCGGGACGGGAGAAGCTGGCAAGGTGGAACCGAGCCAGGTAAGCATTTCCTGTGATCCGCAAAAATTCCGTCAGATGTTAAGCGACCTCCTTTTCCACCCGATAGTCGTGATGATTCCGCCAAGGACCGGCTTTGATGTGATTCGGTGACCGACGGGACGCCGATGCCTATGGTCGCTCGCCGGAACACTATGCTGGATTGGTTCTTGTATCCCAGGGCCCAAGGCGGTATGAGGGCGTCCTCGATTGTAAAGAGCAACGAATTCTCGAAGAGTCAGCCGCAAGTGGCGCTCGTTGAGGTCCCCATCATCGTTCGCAGAAGGTAATTGCCGTTGGCGCTTGAAAAGGTGTTCTAATTACTCGCACGCCGAAGTCGTTCAGCGTCAAATCGAGCGAAGGCGAAAAGATCGAATCGCGATCGTGAATGACAAACTGGTAGGGATGCAAGTCCGCAAGAACTTCTCGGAATTGCTGGGTCGTCCATTCTTGCCGTGGGATGAGCCGTTACATTACAATGCAGTATCCGCCGCGAGCCGATTTCCATCGCTACGAAGGCGTACAAAACCCGGAAGCTCAGCGTGACGGATATAAAGAAGTCACAAGCCACAATCGCTTTCGCTTCGTTCCGAATGAACGTGGCCCAGCGCTGATCGGCGCCTCTGTCTGGACGTTTTCTATCCAAGTATTTCCTGACGGTCCGCGGTGAGACGCGGATCCCGAGCTTGAGTTTCAGTTCATTAGCGATCCGTTCCTCGCCCCAGGTCGGGTTCTCGTGCGCCATCTCCCGAATCAATTCGCGCAGGTTCTTTGGCAGTTGCGGTCGACCTCGCTTTCGAGACTTCCATCTCCAGAACGTCCGGAACGCGATGCGATGCCATTTAAGGAATGTCTCAGGCTTGACAATGACCAGAGCTTCACGCCAATCAAGGAACTTGGAGACCAAGACCATGAGGGCGCGTGTGGCAGCGGTCGAACGTCGAGGCTTGACCAGGCGTTCCTGAAACAGAGCGAGCTGTTTGCGAAGGAACAGGTTCTCGGCGATAACGGCGGCGCGGGAGGAAAGGAACAAGCGGATGAGCGGGAACAAGCCACATTCTACAGGAGCTTGCAAGATCACTTAAGGCTAGTGAAAGGTCGGATCTCTTTTTTGCGTAGGGCGTACCGGGTAGAAGCAACCACCAATCAGCTTAGCGGAATAGGTCGATCACGGGTAGTCCGAAACTCGTGGCTGGTAATCTTTAGACCGGCAAGAGGAACCGAGCCTCGTTCTGTTCGAACGATTCTGCCCGTGACGATCAGTTTGAAGAATACTTGGTCATCAACTTGGAACGGCCCATCCACGTCCAGCTCCACGCGCGATCCAGGGCTTAAGACGCGATCCGTAGCGATCAAAATGCCAACACTACTCATGTTCACGGTCCGGCCACTCCCGGATATGCCGATAGGACCATGACCTACTCGATAGCGAATTTTGCGGTCGATCGAGAGGCGTTTGGAAGCGCGCCTTTCTGGTTGGTCGTTCGTAGGAGTCGAGGGCACTTTTTGAGCGTGTGTTCAGTGACGTTGGATCTACTTATAGCATGGCTCTCCTGGTGGGGATGGAGGAGCTCTCTCGTCCTTTGAACACAATCTTCGATCAAGAACCGTTGCATCTCTTCATCATCGCCGCTCACGCGTTTGCACCAGAGCCAAAGAAACGCTCGCAAGCGGAATCATGATCCGGAGGACACTTTTGGCGCGCGCAGCGTCGCTGCTCGGCTCTTCCGTATTCTCCGTGCCCCGGCGCCGGGAGACTCGGAATGAATAACCACGATTCCCGCTTCCGTAACAAAATGACCGGCGGCGCGATCAGCCTCTAGGTCCCATCCAATCTCGGTATTGGCAGGTACCTCTACGTTCGCATCGATGATTGCGCGCCGAATCCTGCAATGAGGTCCGATTCTCGCGTTTTCCAGAACGATGGAACTATCAATCTCGCAGTGGGAGTTGATGCGGACGCCGGGCGAGAGGACACTTCTCAACACGCGACAACCTGCGATGATGCAGCCGGGCGATACAAGCGATTCGACGGCCATGCCCATGTGTTCCGTCTCATCGGAAAGAAACCTAGCCGGCGCCTGACTCGGCGACATTGTGCGAATGGGCCAGTTGGTTTCGTAAAGGTTGAACTGAGGGCTAACCGACAACAGGTCCATATTGGCTTCGTAATAGGCATCGATTGTTCCTACGTCACGCCAATAGCGAATCTCTTTTTTGTTTTCGTCCACAAAATCGTAGGCCATAATCCGCCGCCGTCCGATCAGCCCCGGAAGCAGGTTCTTTCCAAAGTCATGGGCGGACTCACTCCGCTTGGCATCTTCGCGCAGCGCCTGAAGCAATACGGGCGTCGAGAAAAGATATATGCCCATGGAGGCACTGCACGCCTCGGGATCGAAGCGCGAGCGTGGAGCACTATCCGTCGGCTTTTCCTCGAACTTCGTAATCTCGAAGTCGTCAGTCATGTTGACGATTCCGAACCGTCCGGCGTCAGATGGCGGAACCAAGGTGGTGGCCAACGTGACATCAGCGTGGTGGGATAGGTGCCATTTTAGCATGTGGCGGTAATCCATCTTGTAAACGTGGTCTGCTGAAAGGATCAGGGCATAGGGAAGAGCCTCATCCTCAACACTATGCACGTTCTGATACACTGCGTCGGCGGTGCCGAGGTACCATTAGTCCCTCATCCGTTTCATGGGAGGGAGGATCTCAATGAATTCTCCTAACTCGGGAGGCAGGAAGTGCCAGGTGTTACGGATATGCCGATTAAGGCTCAACGCTTTGTGTTGGGTTAGGATGTAAACGCGGCGTAGCCCGGAATTCACGCAGTTGGAAAGGGTAACATCTATTAATCGATATGTCCCGCCAAACAGCACTGCGGGTTTCGCATGGTCGCGTGTCAGGGGGTATAATCGCTCGCCTACTCCTCCCGCCAGCAAAATCACGAGAATTTGTTCCATAAGTCTGCATCCCAAGCAATCCCGTTCGGCTCGCCAACGAGTTTTGCGATCGGCGAGATGCGCACGGAATTGGTGCCTAAGCCAACGCATGTATAGCCTGCAATCGGTTTACCAGAGTGAAATGTTATCGTACAGACGTTACTGGCGGCTGGAGCATGTAAAGCCTTGAAAAGAGTTTGATTGTGCGCTGCTTGGCAGCAATATTGGTTCGGGCGCAGGAAAAAACTACTGATGACCCAATGGCAACGCCAGTCGTCGATCAAAAAGGTCTCAAGTCCAGATGCCCGGATTTACCGGACCTTATTCACCAGCGAATATCAGGCCGCCGTCTTGTGTCACTTTCAGGGTCGCGCCCGTCTCGCAGCCACAAAAACCCGTACGGTTTGAGTCGAAATTGCTGCCTCGCATCTTCGGCCACGGGGTACGCACAATCCTTCAGCAGATCGAGGACACCCGCGACTTTCCGACCTAAAGCGACGCTGACGTCCAGCTGACGCCCGCTCAAGTTATGAATTGCAAAGACGCAAGATTGCCCTGCCGAACAGGCGTGCGCCAGAACGGCGGGGTCACTCGTTTCCAGCCATTCGCACCGGCCGACACCAAACTCGGGCGATCGGAGGCGCATTCGGATCATTCGCTCTACCCAGTTTAGAAAGGAGTTCGGATCGCGCTGCTGCGCCGCCACATTTACCTTCTCATAGCTGAATTCCCCGTTCCGGACGAGCGGCAGAATCAATTTCTCTGGCGGGGCTGAGGAGAATCCGGCGTTTCTTGAGCTGTCCCATTGCATGGGCGTTCGGATACTGTCGCGCTCGTTCAGAGACAGGTCTTCGCCCATCCCGATCTCGTCCCCGTAGCGCAGGACTGGCGTGCCTGGCAGCGTCAAGAGAAGGCTATGCGCAAGCTCCAGTCGCGCGCGGTTGTTCGCAAGCATCGGAGCGACCCGGCGCCGGATCCCGCGGTTATAAAGTTGCATATTGGGATCGGGCCCGAACGTTTGGAACACCTCGGCACGCTCATCCTCGCTCAACCGCGCCAGGTCCAGCTCATCGTGAGTCCGGAGGAAATTTGCCCATTGGCAGTACTTCGGTATCTGGGGCAACGCCGCGTACGCATCACGGATCGGCTGGGAAAGCTCACGAGCCATCGCCAGCCAGAGATGCTGGTTTACAAAGAAATTGAAGATGACGTGCACGCGATCGCCCTCACCGACATAGATGGGTACCTGGTCTGGCGAAACGTTGGCCTCGGCCATGAATACCGCGTCACCGCGTCGCCAGGAGAGCACTTGACGCATTTCGACGAGGTACTCTGGGCAGTCGCCGAAGGCTTCACTGCCGGGGCCCTTCGTGGAGATGACAAATGGCAGCGCATCCACCCGAAAACCGCACACCCCTAGTTGTACCCAGGTCTTGATGATTTTTTCGATTTCGGCGCGGACCGCCGGATTTGTGGTATTCAGGTCCGGCTCATGATCGTAAAAACGATGGTAATAGTATTCGCCTGCTTCTTCATCGAAGGTCCATGTGGTCTTTTGCACGCCAGGAAAGATGATGCCCCGCTCCGCATTCGCGGGCCTATCCTTAGACCAGACGTACCAATCTCGATATTTCGATTTCTGGTCTCTCCGCGCCTCCCGGAACCAGAGATGGTCGATGGAAGTGTGGTTAACGACGAGATCCACGAGGATGCGAATGCCACGATCGTTTGCTGCTTGGGAAAACTCCACGAAATCGCCAAGGTTACCGTAGCACGGGTCGATATTGTAGTAGTCGCTAATATCATAACCATGATCTCGGCGCGGAGACGGGAAGAACGGCTGCAGCCAGATACAGTTCACGTTCAATCCGGCGAGATAGTCCAGTTTGCTCGCGAGACCAACGAAATCGCCAATACCATCGCCGTTTCCATCCGCGAACGACTGCAAGTCAATCGTGTACACGATCGCGTTCTTATGCCAAAGACTTTCCATGTCGCTCCTTTGCGGGCAGCCGAGCGATTCGCGGGATCGCCCGACTTTCCGTGGAAAGTAGCGGCTCTCGCGTAACCCACTTTACGATGCCTTCCTGCATTTGACAACCTCAGACTTAGAAGGAGCCAAGGCCAAGATCCGAAGCAGACCGGCCGTTCTTTGGCGATGTCTACAGTGTCGCGGGGTTGATGCCGTCGGATGTTGGCTGATCTTCAAGCTATCTCCGCAGAAAGCCGCGTCCACACTGCCAGGAGCGGATCCGGACAAGTTCGTGCTGGGCGCCACCTGCTGGGAGCAGTGCTCGACCGATGATTTGCACTCGCTCATGAAGTCACTGGATGCCAAAATGTCATTTGTACATCGATCACCAACGAGCGTTGAGGATCAAGACTGCCACAGTTCCTCAGCGACTTCGTGATAGCTGTGATGTTCGAGCGCGCGGTTCACCGATTCCGCGGTGACGTTCAGGCGGCTGAAGATCCAGCGATCCTTCAGTGTCTCGGTGCGCCCCGGCTACGGAATCTGCGGCTCAATTCCGGTCGCGTCTATATTCATAAGAATTAGCCGCGCCACGTTCCAAATCTAGTTGCCGAACTGGCGGGCTGAGCTGAGGCGATCTTCGCTATAGGTGATGTCGGTGCCAGGTGCGGCCGACATCATCAGTAACAGGCGCACGGCGTCGGTGCCGTAGCGGTCGGTTATATCAAGTCGGGTCGACGATGTTGCCCTTGGTCTTAGACATCTTCTATCGCTCCGGGGCCCACACCAGCGTGTGCAGGTGCACCTGGCGGAATGGAACATCCGAAGTCAGCTCCAGGCCCAATATCAAGCGGGCCGCCAAGAAAAAGAGGATGTCGTAGCCAGTGATCAGTAACGAGGTCGGATAGCAAGGTGAGTTTTCGGCAAGCGTGATGCCAGCTGGCCCGCCCTGTTAAGTTCAGTCAAGCGCCGGCTGTCTGAGCGCAAACCCCGAGGACCCGCGGCGCCGCGCAATTCACTCCTTTTCGACACTTTGGGACTATCGCTGTGCTAACGAGGATATAACATCCCCGGACCTGTCGGCACGCCCGTCAGCCATTGACACGATAGCCCCCGCTTGCTGCGCAGCACCCGGTTCGAGCTTCCGCGCAAAGTGAGATCCGTATGTCTTGGCATAGACCTTCGTAAATTCCGCACCAAGAAAGAACAACTGCGCTGAATAATACACCCACACCAGAACGGTGACCAACGACCCCGCCGCTCCATACGGCGAGCCCAAACTTATTTTCCCGAGGTACAGCGCCAGCAGTTGCTTGCCGATCGCGAAGACCAGCGCAGTGAAAGAAGCGCCCACGATCACGTCGCGCCACTCCAGTGGTACGTCGGGGACGATCTTGTAACTAGCCGCAAAGATGAGTGAAATCGCGATAAACGACACCAAAACCGTTGTTACGTGCAGCGCGAGCTCGGGAACCGGCAGCACCGAGCCGAAGAATCGCCCCATGGCCGCGACCCACGCACTCCAGATTAGAGAAACGATCAGGATAAAACCGCCGCATAAGACCAACATGAACGAGAAGAATCGTTCCTTCGCGAAGTCCGCAATGCGGGTAGCGAAGCGGCCGGTCTTTGTTGGGACATGCCAGATAGTGTTCAGCGCGTTGTGAAGCTCGACTGTCACAGAAGAGGCGCCAAACACCAGCGTCAGTATGCTGAGAATCGTCGCGACGGCACCGGCGCCAGACTTGTAAGCCCCACGAATCACCTGCTGAATCGCCTCTGCGCCAACCGGCCCGACGAAGTTCCGAATCTCCCAGCCGAACTGGCCTTCGGCAGCCTGCTGACCGAAAACTGCCGCGCCCACAGCAACAACCACAACCACGAGCGGCGCCAGTGAGAGTAGCGTGAAAAATGCCAGCGAAGCGCCCAAACGCTGCGCATTGTCGTCGCTCCATTCGCCGATAGTCTCGTCGAGCACGCCCACAATCTCTTTCAGGTGCAAGCGAGAGAACAGCTTCAAATGGCGCAGGATCTCGTGACTGATTTCGGATTCGGCCTCTATCGATTTGTCGGCCATGACGGCAGCCCACGTCTCAAGGTGAGACGTTTGCAGTGGGCGCTCATTTCGGGGCCCTTAAAGCTAGCCCCTTTAGTTACAAATCGTGACAGAGACAGTTACAGGGAAATACGGTTCGGGTGCAAACTCAAGTCGACGGCGAGATAGTTCCGCCGTTGTTTAGTGATCGCGAATTGGGCTCAAGCCGCGAGTGCCGCGTTCCAAAGTTCCTTCATCGTCGCATTGCACGCGCTGAGCTTGCCCGCCTCGAACTGCCCCTTCTTGGTCTTCTCTGTTAGCTCGATTCCGGAGCGTTATCAACGCTTTGTCCAGTCGCATCGCTTGAATCCCCGGATTCGGCCGAGTTCGTTGCTTCATTCTCCGATGGTCCTGCTCAAGTACTGGCTGGATCGAACCTTGATCCGACACGGAAGTTCGCCGCCTTCCTTCATCTCCCGCACCGCCCCCGGGCGAGGCCGCATAGGCGTCCATCGTGATCTTTGTTGGCACTCGAGCGTGCTTCATTGTATCCAGTCAAGCTTCCGATGAACCAGGATTGCCTCGTGCTCAATGTCTTCGCGCCATCGGCCGACAAAGTGAAACGGCCGGTGATGGTCTGGATCCGCGGCGGTCAGTTACATAGGGACAGGGAGGTAATGCGATCTATGACGGAACCAACCTGGCACGGCGCCAGCGTGATGGCCCGCGACTCACTTGGCGGCGGGCTTTCTTGCGATGTGCTGTCGCGCTTGTTCTCTTTGGGTTTCAGCCGGCGTTTTGAAGTGTTCGTCTGTCTTGTGCGCTATTGACTCAAGCGCAAGGGCGATACGCCGCAGAGAGGCATCGATGAGTGTCAACGATTTCTGAATATCGGCCAAGTCGGATCTGTTGCAAATCTACCGATGCTGGTCTGGTAGCTTGAAACGAATGCGGAAGAACCGGTCGGCGCTGTTTCGTGGGCGACATTTCGAGGACGAAATCATCATCCTGTGCGTGCGTTGGTATCTACGCTATTCACTCAGCTACCGAGACCTGGAGGAGATGATGGCCGAGCGCGGGCTTTCGCTCGACCACTCCACCATTTGGCGCTGGGTACAACGATATGCTCCGATTCTGAACCAACGAATTCGGCGAGAGTTGCGGCGCAGGAACGGTTCGTGGCGAGTGGATGAAACCTACATTCGCGTCGCTGGAAAGTGGACATATCTATACCGAGCGGTGGATTCTGAAGGCAACACTATTGACTTCATGTTGTCGCCCTATCGTGACCTAACCGCGGCGAAGCACTTTCTTCAGCTTGCATTGTGGCAGACCGGTCAGATGCGCCCACGCGTGATCAACGTCGACGGGCACCCCGCGTATGCACGTGCGATCTCCGACTTGAGAGACAGCGGTGAGTTGAGTAGCCGCTGCCGTTGTAGGCCGTCACCTTATCTGAACAACATTCTTGAACAGGACCACCGCTTCATCAAGAAGCGAATAGCCGCAAGCCTGTGGTTCCGCTCCGTAGATGGCGCGTTGAACACAATTGCAGGATACGAGTCGATGAATATGATCCGCAAAGGACAGGTTCGGTGGCTAGCAAAAGGCGACATTGTCGGACAGATGAGCTTTATTCAGCGGCTCTTTGGAATCGCTGCATGATCCAGACGGAGTTTACGATCTTCGTTCGGTCTGGCGCGGCTATTTGCAACACATCCGAAACTTGGCCTGTCGCCGACCGCTGGCCGCGCTGGGAAGTCCCTTTCCGCCGCGGAAGCCAGTAGACATGAGAGCCATGGCCCAGTACCGCCGCGAATCGCTTCCTACGAAGGTCCAGTTGGCCACCCCACCGCGATGCCTCGCAAGCTCCGCTCGGTGTCGGAAACAAGTCCTATAACAAGAGCCATGAAACGCACAATCGTCGCCATTTCTGTGGCTTCGTTTGCATTCGCGGGAAACAAGGGAGTGATCGCCCGCGCCTGCGGTCCGGACGCTGTAACCTTCGGCGTAAAGGCCGATCAGCCTCTTGCGGCTCTTCCCAAGCCCGAAGCCAACAAGGCCCTCGTCTACGTTATCCAGGAGAGAAGGCTTTTCGGTGGAGGATGCATCAAATGCAATCCAACCGTCAGAATCGGAGTCGATGGCAACTGGTAGGAGCGCAGCACCACGATTCCTGGCTCTCTTTCTCTCTGCAGCCTGGCAGCCATCACCTCTGCGCCGACCTCCAGGGCGAAAGGGGCCAGTCGGCCGAACGTAAACGGATTTCCCTGACAAGCTTCATGGCCGAGCCCTCAACTGTTCATTACTTTAGAGTGCGGACGACTCTTGACTACCAACTCGGATGGACCACTGTCGATGTGGAAGCCGTCAACCGTGACGAGGGAGAGTTACTCGTCACATCTTACCCGCCGAGCTCGTCCCAGCCACAGAAGTAACGCCTACCTTGCCAAAGCCGCGCAGAAATGGCCCGATGCTGGTTTTATGGGGTACATAAAGAAAGGGACCAGACCCGCCAAATCCCCCTATTCTCAACCCCGCCATTCGCCTCATCGCCTAATCAAACAGAGGAAAGAGTGGCCGGTCTCAATAACCGAACAAAACGTTGAGCCGGGAAGCCGCGACTTTGCGCTCTCGGGCGGCGTGCTGTTTTCGTTGAGTATGTTTGCGATCTGGCGCTATTTTTTCGCGTCCCTGTCGGGAGTCCTAGTTGCTCTTGGCCCAATAGCCGCGCTTGGCGCGGACGGCCATATTCCTGTTCCGCACCTGGACCGAAATGGCGTGGAACTTTCCGTCCGCATTGGAATTGCTCGGGACATAGGCCAGCGTGTAGTACTCTCTCCCGTCAGCGAATGCGCGTTCGAGCCCCATCAGAATGTCGTTACTGCCCTGGAATGCGGTGCCACCCGTAGCGGCCGCGATTTCGTGAAGCACATCCCCAGCTTCCTGTGCGGACCGGGATAACGTCATCACGCTTCGCCCGGCCGATGCTTTCAAAAACTCCGGAGTGTACAGCCCGCGCGCGTCGATCGTGTAGATGGGAATGTTACTGTTTGCGGCGAGACGAAGAATCGATTGGAAGTCGTCCTGCATCCGATCCACCGTATGGAACCCACCGGAGAGATCCGGAAAATAAGCTTCCAGCAATTCGTACGCTTCGGTGCCGGGCACAAGCTGGAATCCGTCAGAGATCAGGATCATCGTGTGCCGCTCGTTGCCGTGCGAGAGTACCTGAACCGACGAGCGAAGCTGGCTCAGGAACGCAGTATTCTCGGAACGTTCGCTTGCAGCGATCGTCCCCGCCTGGAACGGCAACTGATTCTTCCTCGGTCCGCACGAGGGATCGTTGGAGCGGCAAGCGTTCCGCGCGTCCTCCAGGAGGCCTTGGAACATTCGGAGGTCCGTCTCCATCGACTGCTTCTTGCTAGCCAGGAACAACTTCTCAAAATCCTTGCTCTCTACGGCCCCTAACGCGGCTTGTGGATCCGAAGTCGCGTCCAGCACCAACTGCGCAGTGACTCCCACTGCGATTACGATGTACCGCGAATCCCCAGCGTGTTCCTCCCGAAATAGCTTTTCCAGCGCATCACGCACATGCACTTGATTCTCGAACGCCGCATGCAGCGTATCGATACAGATCAGGTAGGTTCGCTGCGGAGCGTTCTTTGGGGTGGTCCGCTCCGTGACAGTATTCGGTTCAGAAGTGCGAAGCGCGGCCGATCCCCCGTCGGCGCCGATGTTCTCAACGCTGAAGCCTGAAATCTTCTGCTCCACGCCGTTTTCGAAAACCTTGAAATCCGACTGAATCAGGCCCGTTGCGTGGTGTCCATCATCGCCAGTGACGATCACTGGAACTAGCACTTGACGGACATCCACCTTGATGGTTGCTTCCACAGCCGGCACAGGCGGTGTATTTGAGGCGCGCTCGGCCCGCTCGTACTTCGCTCTTAGTTTGGCATCGTTCGGGGCGAGGACAGCCGCAGTCCGGTATGCCTCGATCGCACCTTTGACATCGCCCAGTTTCTCTAGAATTTGACCGAGATTGGAGCGTGCGACAGCGTCCTTCGGCTGAAGGTCTGTACTGCGGCGGAATTCAGCCACAGAGCCTTGCATGTCACCCCTTCTGAATAAGAGCACGCCCAGAAGGTTATGGATCGGACCGGAATCAGGGAGGAGCTTGAGCGCCTCGCGCAATTCCGCTTCCGCACCCGAGTAGTCGCTCGTTGCATGTAACGCCACCGCGAGGTAATAACGGGCATAGGCCATTTCCGGATGGAGCCGCAAGGCTTCGCGCAGTGGAACGATGGCGTCTCCAGACTTGCCATCGTCCACGAGCGCGATCCCTTTGGCCAGTAATTCCCACTTGTCTTCCGCGCTGCCGGCCGCCAGGGTCGGCAGGCCAGCATTTGACTCGTCGTCGGCGCCGGCCAACCGGTAGTCCGAATAACGATGCACCGTATGGAGGTCTCCTGCCGCGTAGCGCGCATGGACTGTTACCTGAGAGGGCAGCAAGAATACCGTTTGGATGGACCTGAAATTCACAGGGGCCAAGGAGATATCGGTCGTTAAGGTATCTAACGGAAAGCCATCGGTGTGATCCAATAGGTCGAGCCGCAGCCGCAGAATCCGATTGGCTGCGGCGTCGATCCATACCAGGCCTTGCAATAATGGGCTACGGCCATCGGGGCTCGAGATATAACCTGGCATGCCGGTCCCATCCCGGCGCTGCGCGAACGCCACGACAAAGGAATCCTGCCCGCCTGTCACTATCCGACCCACATAACGGAAGAACGACTGTTCCCGATACCCCGGAAGCAGGTAACTCAACAATCCGATAAAGTGTTCTAGGACCAGAAAGTTACGTTGTTCGGCAAACTCTACGGGAGCCTTGCTGCCGGGCTCCGTCCGATACTCCCGCATCGATCCTTGCGTCGCATCGTGGAGTATTTGGGCGATGTAGCGAAAGCGTTCAACCCGGCTGGCTCCGACCAAGTTGTCAGCGAAGCGCATCTCATGGATCTCTTCGGCGGCTGAGATGCCTGTGAAATTCGCGAAAGTGCTCTCGAGGTTCTCACCCGTGGCTTGCAACAGGGCGTCCAGACGATCCTGCTTGGGGTCGAACTGAATTCCTGCAAGTTCGGGAACGGCTCGCACGAGTTCCGCGCTGCCGCATTCGATGAATGGCTCATTCGCCGTGCTCTGGGCCCCTTGGGGTGCGGCGAGGCCAGCAGCGAGTGTGAGAACAATCGCCACGCGGCAAAGAGCAAAGGCAACTCGCCACATATACCTGATTATCCGTCATCAGGTGGCGTGCTGCGCCGCCCGTGGCACGAATTTCGAAAACATTAACGATGGTACTCTTCGCCGTGAAAGACGACCAGTCCGCGTTCCGCTGGACCAAGTCGTCGCCGTGCCTGCATCGATGAGGAAGCTGTAGTGACCCTCCCGGCGAGCGTTAATCCGGTGAGTGTGAGTCTTACAGTTGAATCAGGGAACCGCATCAGCGGAGCATCTACTCCGCGCCCGATGACGAACGAACCAGCCGCCAGCGAGATGCCCAGTGGTTACTCACAACAACCCTGTCTCCCGGAAAGACGAAAACCCCTCGTCCCCGCTGATCCCTTTTGCCCGGCGGCTCGCGCGTGAGCCGAACCGGAACGTCACTAAGAAGAATGGTGTCAAATCGGATCGCGACGATGATCTCTCCTTCCGCGGAGCATAGAGTCGCCGCAATTCCGCGACGTAGCCCCGGACAATCGTACCGGCCGCGATCATCTGGCCCTGCGTGTTGGGAACCCCGTGCACGAGCGTCGCCTCTACCAGCGCGAGGTGAAACTGGCTGTTTTCACGCCGCGGCGGAAGTTATTTGAGGCGATCTGGCCCGAGCCAACGAGTCGCAGATTGTTCTGATCAGCATTGCTGGCACCGACCAGAGGCCTCTCGAAGTCATCGCAGCCGAAATCATGGCTGACAACGCTTCGGCAAGGCCGCGGGGGGTGCCCTTTCCGAAGAGTGCCCGCATGAGCAGCCCGAGATTGGCTGCGCCCGAGTGCACCACCAGCCGCTTTAGAATGATTTCCCGCACGCGCAAATGCAGCCTCGCATCCCGCCGCGGTCGTATAGGTGTTGATTCCATCGTTCCAGCTTCTCGCCTCGTTGCCTTAACAAGCTGAGGCCTCGCTCTCCACGAATGCGCTGCCGGTTTGCATACACCGCTTGTTGTTCCCGCTCCTGCTCGGACCACTGTTGCCGCCCTCGATTCGGCTCCGAGCAGTACGTGCGCAGGCCCCCACTCCCTCAGTTCGCGGACCACGGCGCGACTATGATAGCCCTTTCGGTGACCACCTCGCGCGGCCCTTCCGCGCTGACCTGCTTCACTACTTCGTCGTTGTCGGTGTCCGCCACGATGGATGTGATGCGTTCGCCTGCTTCCGCTACCGTCTCCTGAATCGTCTTCGTATCGCCCTCGTCAGCGTGACGGCGACGATCGCTCCGGTCTCCATATCCACCGCGTGCTCGGCCTTGTGAGCCAGATGCGTACGGCCATCCTTCATCTTGGTGATGCGCGCGTCGGGATCGTGTGGATGCGTCCATTCGTCGTTGGACCTCTTCCTCGGACGCTTGCGATCCAGCTTCGCCAACTGCTCGCGCGTGGGCGTCTAGATGCCGCTTTCTTTCGCCAGCCTTTTGAGGAACTCCTCGTACGTCTCGCCGGTGTCCCGCCACACGATGGATCGAAGCGCAGCGTTGGCTTCCAGCGTTGTCGCGTCCACGCCGATTGTCATCCCCTTCAGCAGCTTCTTTTCGGCCAGCATGGCCAGCACCCACTGGAACACTGCCTGATGTGATTCCACGTCCATCAACCGGCTAGTCCGCGAGATGGTCGAGTGATCCGGCACGCTTTCATCCAGTGCGATCCGCACGAATGCTCGGATCGAGAGGCTGTCGCTGGCCCGCCACGCAATTCCGCGCTCTGAGTCGATCCCTTCGAAGTAGCCTACAATCAGTAGTCGAAAATAGATCCCTGGAGCGAGCCCCGGCCGACGCATCTCCTCGGCGTAGAACCGTTCGCAGATTCTTTCCACGTACTCGTCGAACTTCTTCTCGTCCAGAATCTGGTTCAACCGCTGATAAAACGGGTGGCTTGCCGCCACCGGCAATGCCGCTGTCGGCGTCCACAGATTCTCCTGCCGAACCCGCTTCGTTCGTAGGCCCATCGCCATGATGCTAAGACGATCGAAAGTGGAGGGATGTCACATACTGTGCCCGAAGATGCTGTACGATCGACAGGTTTGACATACCATAGACTCATGATGAGCGTTCTAAATCGAATGCAGTTCCCTAGAATCATTTTTCCCTTGGTCGTATTCGCGCTCATCAGCAACACGATGGCAGCCGACACATCGACTGACAATGCCGAGCTAAAACAGATCTACGACGCCGACCAGAACGACCGCGAAGCACCGTTCGGAAAGCTGGATTGGCAGAAAATTAATCCACGCGACGCTGCACGACGGAAGCGCGTGCGCGACCTCATGGAGCAAGGGCGGCTGAGTACGGGGAAGGATTACGAGCGTGCCGCGATGGTGTTCCAGCATGGAGAGGGCCCGGATGACATTCTCATGGCTCATGTCCTTGCCGTGACGGCGATCGGAAAGGGCGATGCGGACGCACGGTGGCTGGCTGCGGCCACTCTCGATCGCTACCTTACGCGGATCGGGCAACCGCAAGTCTTCGGCACGCAATTCAATTCCAAAACCGAAGGCGGGCAGACGACGTGGACCATGGAACCTTACAATCGGACGCTTATTGAGCCAAACCTCCGGGACGCCAACTGTGTCCCGGACCAGACACATCAAGCCGAAACCCTGCAGGCTATAAGCAAAGGCCAGGAACCACAGCCGCCGACGAAGCGGCCGTGTGCCGAATCGCCAAAGCATTGACGCAACGTTGCGCGATTCGTGATCGAGCCCGAATCTCGGGTGAGTGTCGGTTGCCGGACCGGTCACCCGCGGGGACTCACTGATCGCTTGACCAAGATCGCCTCACCTCCCCATTTCAGGCTGAACCAGACATTTACTACGCATTGCTCTAGAGCGTCTCCGGCGGAATCCGTCTCGGAATTGATCTTTGACACCAGCCGCAATTGCAACTCCGCTCCCGCCAGCGGCGGGGCGGGAGGGGCTTCCGGCGTTATCTTGTGGAATTCACATTGGGACTGTCGTCGCCAAACGTCAGCACAGATTCGGACGTGTACTGCTGGCAGTTCTCATAAGAGATCCGGTTTTCAAAGTACGAACCGTCTCGAAGCAAGAGTCCTTTCTCTGTCTAAGCCGGAATCATGAACTCAGACTTCATAGTCATGCGCGCATAGGTCATCCGCGTGCGTATAGCGCAGACGTCGTTCAACTTGTTTCGAAGGTCAGCAGGAAGAATCGTCAAGCGGACCAGATCGGCCGTTTGTGTGTCAACATCGAACGTTCCGTGATACCCGACTGTGACTTTGTCGAATGGGTTATCAGAACATAATGACTGGCCTCAACCGGCACGTCATAGCCAAAGCTGATGCAGGAGTCGCCGCAATGGTCATGGTATTGAAAAGTGACGCGGCCGACGCGGAAAATGCCGATCAGGAACCTCGCGAAGTCGCCACTCCCGGCCATACCGGAGGCAAGGAGATCGCCCGGGTTGGCCGCATCAAACCTGTGGCCGCCAGGCGATGAAAACAATTCGGTTCCTTCGGCCAGCATCACATCGAGGTTGGCACGATTCGGCGGACAGGAGTCGAAAGCCAGTGCTCGCGTTTGGCGTTCCTGCACCATCGAGCGTGCCACAACTGGACGCGGTCTCGAATACCGAACGAATTCTCGACGTTGGATCTTTTGACGGCCCACGTATCGCCGTATTTTCTTCGCATCCGTGATGACCTTGTCCCGAACTCGCGATAGCACGGCCACGGAGTCGATGTCTGCGCACCAAGCCATCGTGACTGCTCCTGCCAATAGAAGCTGTCTTCGCCAGTTCATCCAACCTACTCGAAACCAATTCATATTAGCGCCTGCCGAGCAACAAGCGGAAATGTTCCTGCGAAGAGTCGCGGTTATGTAGGCGTTTTGTCGGGTCCAGTAAGAGAGGTGAGCGCCCGCTCATTTGTCGGGTCACATAAAAAAGGGACCATTACTAGACGCTCGTTTTGTCGAGTGATATAAAAAGGGGCTGCGCCCACCAATTCCAAGCCGTCATTCGCCTCATCGCCTAATCACTAAGATTCTGCGTGCTTTTTCTCCGACCCGAGCGACCGACCCCAAAAGATAACGAGTTCGAATCCATCCCGGGCACCAGAAACACTAAGGATTGTTGAGAGAATAATTTGCAAAACCGTGTTTTTGGGGAGCCAGACGTGCGTCACAACGCGGCTATCATGCAATTTTTCCGTTGAACAACGGGGAGAGAGATTCCGAACCGGAATTTCGCAAAGTTGTCGAGTCTCCGCTGGTCGCCCGAAAAGGCAACTCTAAGGCTTCGGCTCGCTGAGCAGGGCAAGAGTCTCCGTTTCTGGTTTGTGCATGCCGGTTATTTAACGGCGGGCATACACCGCCACTCCGAAGCGAGAGCGACGGAAGTTCAGCCCTTCCGTTGCTCTCTTCACTCCCCACACGAATACATCGTGCGGAAAGCGATGTTCCCATTGTCGCTGTTCTCCACGGTTGGGGCTCTCAGAAAAGGAGCATTCACACGAAAACCACGCCGTTTCCGTTTGGGGAGTGCCCGTTATTCAACAGACATGGCGAAACATGCCCTTCTAACTTCCGTGCGCAGAAATCTATGCGATTCGGCAGGCTCATACCGGGATACCGAGCTCGGCCGCCGCGTTCTTGGAGAGCAGACCTTGGGCTTGCAAACAGACGGGACAGAGGACTCACCTACGATGCGGTACCGCATGATGGCAGTTTCCGTACTGCTGGGTCCCAGCCCGGCTATCGCGCGCGCATAGGCGCCGCCGCTTCGTCAAGTCAAGCCTTCCATCTTCTGGAAGCAAGGATTGATCAGGCGAATTGAATCGGAGGGCTCGCTGTTCCGCAAGTCCGATGGCTTCAACGCTGAGCCGCACCTCCGGCATCGACTGAAACCTGCCAGCAAACGAGACTGCTTTTAAAGCCAGCCAGCGTCTTGCGCAAGCTATCAGGGGAGGAGGTTGCGGACCACATCGGCCGGCGTATCACAAGCGAGGGGCTTTGGTTGTTCACAGACAGCTTCTTGCAAGTCACGTTTCTGCTCGGCGAATCCCAATCGACCCTCGGTCAAGAGAGCCTTAATTTCTGCAGCCGAGGATGTTAATCGAGTGAGGGTACGGTTTCACCCTTGTTCGCCATGCCAGCAGCGTCCTTGCGGTGATCACGCACGAACTGTTTACGCTTCGCACGTAAAGACAGGTACTCGCGCGCTTCCTTAGCAAGCCTCCGACGCTCGCCGGAATTGAAGATCGCTTTCCGCACCACACGCCAGACCACGCGCGGACGGATATAGTATTCGTCATAGAAGCGTTCGACCGCATCCATCAGTTCTGCTTCATCGAGGCCAGGGTATGTAATATTCGGCAACTGATGTCCCGCTTCGTCCGCCATCGACAGGTTGATTAGACCGTTGCGCTCACCATAGTCGTAAAGTTCTGTACCTGGAAGAGCGTGCGCGATCGAAACTTGAATAGTTTCGGTATCGAGGCGCTTCGCAAAATCAATCGTCCTGCGAAGTGTCTCCTGCGTTTCCCCGGGCAACCCGACGATAAAATCTCCATGGATCACCAGCCCCAGCTTCTTACAATTTTCAGTAAATCGCAGTGCCATCTCGATGGTCCCGCCCTTCTTGATGTTTTTCAGGATTTGCGGGTCGCCGGATTCATATCCAACAATCAGTAGCCGGCACCCGGATTCCTTCATCGCCTTGAGCGTTTCATAATCCGTCGTTACTCGCGATGTACACGACCATGTGAACTTGAGAGGTTTGAGCTTCGCGCACAGCTCCAGGGTCCGGGCCTTCCGGTAATTGAAGGTGTCGTCATCGAAAAAGATCTCTTTGATCTCTGGAAATGCGTTCAGCGCATAGCGAACTTCGGCCGCCACGTCTGAGGTGGACCCCATCGTTTGGACAAAAATTCGGTAGTCCTTAGATAGTGTGGCGGGCTGACCAAGACGGCGGCCCGAAGGCCGCCATCCATTCCGGGCTTGAATCGGCGCTCGGGTCGCATCCCTGCGTTGCCCTATATTCCTATCAAGCATTCGATTGTACGGCAGGTGCCGTTTGCAGTAAAGAGAAAAACATCCATTCTGGAAAACGAAAGCGATAAATCCCAGGGGGTTTGGGGGACAGCGTCCCCCATCATGACAACGACCTCTTCCTTTTGGGTTTGTGCGGAAACAGGTCTGCCGGCGTTCGGTAGCCGAGCGCCTGATGCGGACGCTGGTGATTGTAGAAGTGGAAGTAGTTCTCCAGAGCCGGGAACAGTTCGAGGCCAGTGGCGAAGTCGCCGGGATAAATCAGCTCGTACTTGAGCGAGCGCCACAGCCGTTCGATGAAAACGTTGTCGATCGCGCGGCCGCGGCCATCCATGCTGATCAAGATCCCACGCTGCTTGAGCGGAGCTAGAAAGTCGGCCGAGGTGAACTGCGAGCCCTGATCGGAGTTCCAGATTTCGGGTTGGCCGAAGCGGAACGCGGCCTGGAGCGCGGCCAGGCAGAAACCGGTTTCCATCGTATTGGAGAGTTCCCAACTGAGCACGAAGCGGCTGAACCAGTCCATCACCGCGACTAGATAGAGAAAGCCGCCGCGCATCGGGAGGTAAGTAATATCGGTGCTCCAGACGTGGTTGGGTCTTTCGATCGCGACGCCGCGCAGCAGGTACGGGTATACCTGGTGACCCGGCGCCGGTCGGCTCAAGTTCGGTTTGGGATACAGGGCTTCGATACCCAGAATGCGCATCAGCCGCTGGATGCGTTTGCGGTTCACCGCCAGTTCGAACGCCATTTTGCGGCTGCCGTAAAACGGGCACTTCAGATACAGCCGGTCGAGCTGGCCGAGCAGATGCAGGTTCTCCGCGCTCTCCGGCCGGGGCTGGTAATAGTAGGTCGAGCGTGACACCCCTAGCAGTTCGCACTGCTGTTGAATGCTGAGGCGTGGGTGAGTGGGATCGATCCATCGGCGTCGGTCTTCAATCGATGAGGCCAGCTCTTTTTTTGAGAAAGTCCAACTCCACTTTCAGTTGTCCGATCTGTTTGTAGAGCTCGTCCTTTTCCGCGTCGGACCGCTGGCGCACCTGCTCGCGGCCGTTGCCGAAGATGTCCGGCAGACCGGCCAGCGCCTGCTTCTTCCAACCTCCGACCCGGGTCGGGTGGACTCCGAACATCTGCGCGATCTGGGCCGCTGTTTTGTGCGCCTTGATGGCCTCCACGGCCACCTTGGCCTTCAGACTGGGTGGGTGACTCTTGCGGGTTTTGGGCATTGACTCTCCTCTATTTTCAATGCCGCCCTCCATCTAAGAAAAGCCCTTTTTCGTGTCCAAAAAATGGGGTCCACTACAGTCATAGGTCGAGCGAAGGCGCCAGCGGTGCCCGGAATGAGTCTGTGGCCAGAGGCAGAATGTGCACATCGCAGGACATCCATGCGAGGTGTACAGGGATATGAAGGGATGGTGCAGGAACGGAACGTTGTAACGGGTGATGTCCAGGTCGCGCTTGTAGGTCTTCGTCACCCAGGGCAGTTCATCAATTGAAGCGCAACCAGTTTGGGGGGACATTCGGCGGCCCTATTGTTAAGGACAAGCTGTTTTTTCTTTGGCGGCTATCAGAGTACGCCGATCCGCAATACGCAGGGGGGCCTGCGCTTACGTACCGACGGCCAGCGCTCTGGCAGGTCACACCGAGTAGTCACATTAAAAGATCCAACCACCGGCCAAGCGTTTCCTGGAAATCAGATTCCATCGAGCCTTTTAAACCCGGCAGCTCTGTCCATGCTGAAATATTGAGTTCAGGTTGCTTCCCGCCGATTGATAGACTAGTACTTAGGGGCTGACGATGACCGTGAATCACGCACGCCCGCTCTACGTTTTGGCACAAACGCGGGATGAAAACGGGATCGAATGAGGCATTGTTGAGAGGTACGCCGGCGACAGGAGGCCGTTGCCGTCTGGTGCCTTTGAGCCCATCCGTGAATCTGGCCCGGGACGTTTTCGTGGAACAACGCATTGGAGCCTCCGCCGCCGAGGCGGGGAGCCCGAGAAGGATAGTCTGTTTATGCTCCGCGTCCCTCGCCCGGCGACAGAGGAGCCTGTATGGAAGTAGTGTACCGCCGCTGCTGCGGCATTGACGTCCACAAGGACTCGATTACGGCCTGTGTGCTGGTGAACGAGCCCGGTAAACAACGCGAGGCCCGCAAGAAGGAGTTTCGCACGTACTGGAGTGATTTGCAGAAACTGAAACTCTGGCTGTACGCCTCCAAAGTCGAGCAGGTTGCCATGGAATCAACGGGGGTGTATTGGAAGCCGGTCTGGAATGTGCTCGATGGTCATTTTCCATTGCTGCTGGCCAATCCGTATCACATGCGGAACATCCCCGGCCAGAAGACCGACCAAAAGGACAGCGAATGGATCAGCGACTTGCTGGCCCACGGTCTGCTGCGAGCCAGTTTTGTGCCCCCGCGGCCGGTGCAAGAGCTGAGAGATCTGACACGCTATCGGACGAAACTGACAGGGGAACACAACCGAGTCCACAATCGGATCGTGAAGATTCTGGAAGACGCCAACCTGAAACTCGGATCGGTGGCGAGCGACATTCTGGGTGTGACCGGCCGGCGCATCATCGAAGCGATTATTGCGGGTCAAGAGCATCCCGACTGGCTGGCGGATAAGGCCTGCGGCACATTGCGCAACAAGCGGGACCAGTTGCGTCTCGTGCTGAAAGGCCGCATCACCAGCCATCATCGGTACATGCTGCGAGAGCTGATGGAGGATCTGCGCCGGATCGAGGAGAAGATCTCCCGGCTGGAGCAGGAAATAGCAGAGCGAATGCAGCCGCATGCCAGCGCTATCGAGCGTTTGATGACGATTCCCGGACTCAAGCGGATTACCGCGTGGACGATCATCGCCGAGATGGGCCCGGATATGTCAGCTTTCTCCGATGCCGCGCACGCGGCCAGTTGGGCCGGTTTGGTTCCGGGCAATAACCAGAGCGGCGGGAAGCGGCGAAGCGGCCGGACAAAAAAGGGAAACCGTTGGCTACGCCGCGCTCTGGTGCAGTCGGCTTGGGCCGTCTCCCACAAGAGCAATTGCTTCCTGACCGCTCAGTTTTTCCGGCGCGCCGCCCGACAGGGAGAAAAGAAGGCCATCGTTGCCACCGCGCACCAAATCCTGGTCATCGCCTATCACATTCTGCGCGACCAAACTGTTTATCGCGAGAAGGGTGGAAGTTACTTTGACCAACTCGATCCGGAACGAACCAAACGGAAGTTGATAGCGAGATTGGAGCGACTCGGCCTGGAAGTGGTCGTACGATCGCCGCCTTCCGCCGGCCCTCCCGCGCTGCAAACTACGACCCAGCCAGTTCGCCGGCGCGGCCGCCCCTGTAAATGCGCCGAACGCGGAATCGATTGTAAACACGGCTGATACTAATCGAGGTTTTCGAAGGAGCGGTAGCGATTGTTGGTAGGAGCGCAAGAGACACGATCGCGAGAATCGCAACGTGGATCTTGAGCTTAGTGGTGTTTATGCTGTGTCTGTTCATGTGATTGGACTCCATTCAAAAAATCTCTTTCTTCCTGTTCTTCTTTCATCTCTTCCGGACTCTTCGGATTCAACTCTTGCATTTCACGCTCCTCTTCGGGCCGTAAGCTCGGGTAGGTTCCGAATCAAGCGAACCAGCTTCCACGAATCTTCCTCATCGTGGCTCGTGCCACTTCCCCAAGAAGGCATCCCAGTCAGGCGGATACCCGTTTTGGATGATATAGAACAACTCGCCATCGGTTAAGTCTTGGGTGCCGGCCTGACGCATGTCGGGAGCAGGTGGATACATGTGTTTGCCCATCTCGGTATCGCCGCTGCCATTGTTGGCGTGACAAACAGCGCAATGGTCGGCCCAGTGGGCGCGTGCATCCCCCAGGACTTTCGGCGAATCCGCCACTGGATTTGCGCGCTCTCTCGCACCGGCGGACAACGCCATGGCGCGAGCTTGCCGTGCGGCCCAGCTTTCAAGCAACACTTGGCTGCGCCCGAGCACTGAATCCGTTCGCCTGCATCTTCAAGAAAATGAGCCCGTGGCCAGACACAACGATGACCAGCGCGATTGCTCCGGCCAGGAGCCAAATCAAGCTTCGCATGGTGATCTCCTCCCGTTTGCAACGTTGGCTATTGGACCGATGTCGGGCGTGAATTGTAAAGTCCCATCCCGGCGCTCCCAGACTGGCCGCCGCTCATCGAAGGACTGATCGGCTGCGAAAGTCCGTCCATCAAACCGAATCCACGAATTCCAAGCGCGCTCTTCCAGGCAGTCTCCAACGCCTGGACATAGTCGACTTCCAGTTGAAACAAGGTTCTCTGGGAGATGAGCGCCTGCGGATAGGCAGCCGCCATCTTCTGATAATTCGCCTGGTACAGTTTGTATGCCTGCTCGGCGCGGGGCAGCATTTCCGTCTTGTACTGCAGGACGGTGGACCGAGCCGATTCGTAATCCCGGAACAGATTCGCGACGTCCCGGGCAATCTGAAGCTTCAACCGGGCGAGGTCTTGTCTTGCACTCTCAATTTCATCTTTGGCCGCGGCGATATTGCCCTGGTTCCGGTTAAAGATCGGCAACTGAACACTGATCTGAACACCGCCTTGGACGCCGGTGATCCGTGGCGACGTCTCAACCAGCGGCATGTTGTTTTGCGACAGATTCCCATACAGTTGCAGATCGGGAATCGGGACCTTCTTAGCCTGCGCCAGTGAGGCCTCCGCCCGTTCGACACCCTGCTGCGCGAGTTTCACTTCCGGACTCTCCCTTAACGTGGTAGCTAGCCACTCTTCATAATTCAGATCGGGAATGGCTTCCAGATCGCCCTCCAGACGGGCTTGTGGAAGATCGGGTTTGCCCACCACTGCGGTCAGCGTCCTCCAAGAAGATCGCAGATTCTGCTGCGCGATCCGAAGGCTGACATTGATCTGTTGTTGCTCAACCTCGGCCTGGAGAACGTCCGGACGGTCAGCTTGCCCGACATTGGCAAGCTGGTGGGAAGTCTGGGTAGCGTCCGCTGCTAATTTCGCCAGATTTTGCCTGACGTCCACCAGCCTCTGGCCGGCGAGGACCTGGTAAAACATGGTGCGCACGTTGTTAAGGATTCGCAGCCGCTGCATCTCTCCGGCGGTCCCCGCCTCCTGAGTTAGCAGTTCCACAACCCGGCGAGCGGCCCGTAATTTGCCTCCGGTCACAATCGTCTGGCTGATGAAACCGCCCTGCTTGCCGCCGCCTGAGTAACCGCCGCGAACTTCGTCGGCGTAGTAGCCGACCGTTGGGTTCGGATAAATGCCTGCTTGCCGGGCTAGACCGGCGGATACGCGAACGTTAGCCTGGACCTGCGCGACCGTTGGATTGCTCGCCAGCGCCATGCGCTCTAGCTCCTCTAGACGCAGCCCGGGGGCACCTGCGGGATGTGGAGCCACGGACGTAGCTGGCAAGACCTGGATGTCATACAGCGTCATAACGCCTTCGTACATCTTTGCCGTGATGTGGTCGCCTGGTTTGACACGTCCGAGCACCTCCTCCTTGTCGACGGCATAGCTCATGGTCATCGCTCCCATGCCGCCCGGAACCGGTTCGCTGGCGACGCTGAGCCGCCTGGTGGTTGTATTGACCTGCTCTACCGTCCCTCGCAGTGTGGACGACTTCCTTTGTTGTGCAACTGCAAACGGGCTCAGCAGGCTAACAACAATAAGTACCGCAACTCCGATTGTGAAATTCATCGAGGGCTGCTTCCCCTCTGCTGTGCCTTCATCGCCATGATTTTGTCGTATTGATCGGTTGGCATAACACGGACGAGCGTCATCATTCCACCGACGAAGCCACTCCAGGCGGAAGGCAAGCCATATGTCTCCGGCTTTTCTACCTCTTTGTCCATCGCCATCATGGGGCTCTCCATGTAGGCGTCTTGCGGGAAGAGCGGAATCTGATTCGCGTTGTTCGGCAATTCGGGCATCTTCATTCCTGGCATGCCGCTGTGATCCATGCCGGGCATCTTGGACTGATCCATCCCCGGCATGTTCGCCATTGCTTTATCAGCTCCGCTCTGAGTCAACGGACCATTGGAGCGGAGCATATCCGTGGTGGATCCGACGCCAAGCCCGCGCCCGAGGCTGGGAGCCTTGTTTTCCGAGGTGGCGTGGCCATCCCTCAGCATGCCCATGGCTTCCTCCATGCTTGCGCCTCCTTGCATGCCTTGCCCCAGCCGGGTCATTGGGCCGACGTTTGACGACATCTGGTTCATCATGTGATGCGGGAGATGACAATGGAACATCCAATCGCCGACGCGATCGGCGACGAATTCGATATCACGCGCCTGTGCCACGCCGACCAATATCGTGTTCCCGCGGTGCCAAAGCGTATCAGGCTGCCTTGCCCCCTCGCGCCCCGTCTCCCAAAACGTGAACCCATGCAGGTGAATCGGATGGTGGTCCATGCCGAGATTGATGATCCGGATGCGGACGCGTTCACCCTGGCGGATAACAAACGGCGTTGATGCCGGACCCGCCTTGCCGTTGAACGTTAGCCAGTTGAACTCCATGTTCATGCTGTTGGGGATCGTGCTATTGGGAAGCACCGCATACTCCTGAAGCGCGATCAGGTAATCCTTATCGACTCGCGGCGTATAGGGCGTCTTCGGGTGGATGATGAAGCCGCCGAGCATTCCAACCATCTCCTGCATGGCCATGTGCGAGTGATAGAAGAAGGTGCCGTTCTGATGCAGTGAAAACTCGTAAACGAAGCGCTCGCCGGGCATAACCGGTTTCTGCCCAATGCCGGGCACGCCGTCCATCTCAATCGGGAGTTCGAGCCCGTGCCAGTGTATGCCGGTGGGCTCGGGCAGATGATTCTCGAAGACGATGCGGAGGCGATCTCCTTCATTGGCCTGGATGGTCGGTCCCGGGGCGCTTCCATTGAAGCCCCACAGATCTAAAGCTCGGCCAGGAATGATCACCTGTTTAACCGGTTCCGCAATCAGATGAAAGGCTTTGACGCCGTTGTCGATCGTAAACGGTAGGTCGGCGATATCGGGTGTCACAACGGGTACCGTGGGACCTACATGCGCCTGCTGAGTTGCGGCCTGATCGGAGGAATGTACCTGCCGCGCTCTTGATTCTCGGGACAACACTACGGCGCCGGTTCCTAGTCCAAGAACGCTTCTGAAAAAGCTTCTTCTGGGATTCATAGTGTTCTTTTCCTTTTGATTCACTGAGTCAACATTCGGCGTCCATCCAGGCATCATCGAAGCGTCCGATGAAGACAGCGCGGCAACCCGCTAGAAGACGCAGAACGAGGTAAGCAGATGGGCCGAAAGGAAAACTAAATTCGGAGAACAGAAACCGTGGGACAAAAGTGGCTACTGCCGGGCGGCGAGCCAATAAGGACCTGTGACAGAAATTGGGACTCAACGACGCCGGCACTTGAATCCGCCTCGAACATTGGCAGAATCGGAGTTGCCGCCGCAACGGTCACCTTAGTGATACCGACTGCAGGACCGGTGAAATCGGAATGTTGATGTGGACAGGGTGCATCGTTTTCGTGCGAAGACTTCTGGTGATGACAACTGTTCGTGGAATGCGTTTGCGTCGAGCCGTATGCGGCGCTTCCGCAGGTGCCGTAACACTGGGCGTTCGCGAGGAGCGCAGCCACAGCGATGAGCGCGAAGGCGCGAATCCAAGAGGAGTGCATTCCTAAACCCACTTTAACATACGGACTAGCGCTACATTAAGCATTCCTCAGAACAGACTGCTCGATTCACACCGGTAAATCGAGGAGGTTCCCGCCAGCAGCAAGAAACTTAATTTGTTTTCATTCGGTCGCTTCGGCGTCTAAGGTATGTAAGCAGGATTTTGTGACTAATAGGAGACCAAAGATGAAAAGTGCGTTGAAAAGATTATGTTGTGTCGGCCTCCTCGTGGCCCTCGGTGCTTTTGCCCAGGCCGCTCAGAAGACGTGGACGGGAAAGATTAGCGACAGCATGTGTGGTGCCAGTCACGCGAAAATGATGGGCGAACATACAGGCGCCAAAATGACAGACCGGGAGTGCACACTGGCATGCGTCAAGGGCGGGGGCAAATACGTGTTCATCAGCGGTGGGAAGGTCTACAATATCGAAAATCCGGATCTTGCCCTGTTGCAGGAGCACGCGGGTCACACAGTGCAGCTAACCGGTGACATGAAGGGTGATACCATTATGGTCTCAAAAATCGTAATGCCGGAAAAAAAATCATAGCTGAATGACGTTAGGGGAGTCTGTTTTAGTACCCAATTCGGCGCTGGTGCAAACTAGGATGGCACGCCGATTACATTTGATGCCTGGTGCTCTGCCAGAGCGGGTAGACAAGCGATACGTCAGAGGATCGGACTGATCGGCTCCGACGCGTCGCGGTCGGCGCGATAGCAGGCACCGCATCATAAAAATCCCCTGACGGTTCTCAATATTCGCTGATCTGGTATGCTTACAAGTAGAATGCGTCGCGGCGTTCACATAGCGATCAGCACCATAGCAGTCCTCCTGCTCATGAGGCCATTCGACTGCTTCAGCAGTGGGCAATTCACTCAGAAAGCTGCGGATTGCTGCAAAAAGGGTAAATGCGTTCCCTCGTCCAACTCGGACGATTGCTGCAAAGGGACTCTTCCGGGCGGCCAGCAGCTGGTAATGTCCAAAGCGCCGGATCATTCTATAGCAACAGTTGATCTCGTTACCAGACCCGCAACTCTTCCGATAACGGCCGCGTTTGCGATGGCCGCTTTGACCCATGCCCCTGTACCTCCTGGTTTGCAGCCACCTTCCCATCTCAATCTGCCTCTCCTGATCTAGACCCACGCCCGACGTGTGCCTCTCAACACGTCGCATCAAACTTGTTCCAAAACATTACTTAGGAGGTTTGTATGCCCGCGATCTTATGCAGGGGCGCCTTCTGCTTGTTTGCAGTCGCGTTCAGCTTGCAAGCGGAAAACCGGCCTCTTGGCCCAAGGGAGCTAGTTTCAGAGCTGCTTGAACACAATCCGGAGATTCAGGCGGCCCGCTCGCGCTTTGAAGCGGCAACGAAGCGGCCGTCGCAGTTCGGTACGCTACCGGAGCCGACGGCGAGCTATACGAATTTCGGTGTGGGCCATCCGTTCTCGCGCTTGAACGCGAGCAACTTTGCCTATCAGGGATTCGGCGTCTCGCAAGAGCTTCCATTTCCGGGCAAGCTCGCACTTGCATCCGAGGAGGCGAAACGCGAGGCCGAGAGCGTACAACAAAGCTACCGCTCAGTCGTTGTTGACGTGACCGCGCGATTGAAGATCGCCTACTATGAGTGGCTCACGGTCAATAAAGCGATCGAGCTGACTTTAAAGCATAGGGATCTGCTCAGCCGATTCGAGGAGATCGCGCGCAACCGCTATACAGTCGGAAAGGGTCTCCAGCAGGATGTACTCAAATCCCAGCTTGAGGTCTCAACTCTCGAACAGCAAATCGCGATGCTAGATGAAAAACGCCAACGGGCGGAAGCAGAGATCGCCGCCTTGTTAGCGGTGCCCAATGTGACGTTTCGCGCGCCGAGCGAGATCCAGCCGAGCTCATTTTCGATGTCTCTCGACGGGTTGCTCAAGGCCACGGCCGATTCACCGCGGGTGCGAGCGGAACAGAAAATGGTCGATGCCCGAGCAGTAAGCATCAATCGCAGCCTGAAGGATTTTCGACCCGACTTCGGCGTGAACTTTGAGTGGCAGCATACGGGCGCGAATTTTCCGGACTACTACATGGCAACCGTTGAGGTGAAGATCCCGGTCTACTACGCCCGCAAGCAAAGGTATGCACTCGAAGAAGCCTATTCGCGCCTGCAAGAGGCCAAGCAGAACTACCAAGGCGCGCAGCAACAGGCGATCTTCCAAGTCAAGGATCAGTATTTCTCCATTCAGAGCAGCGAGCGCATTCTGAACTTGTACAAGACTACCTTGCTTCCACAAGCGCAGTTGACCGTGGACTCCTCCGCTTCCGCCTACGAGGTCGGGAGCATTGATTTCCTCACTCTGGTCACCAACGTCACCAACCTCATCAGCCTGGAACGTCAATACTATGACGAACTCGGCCGGCATGAAGAGGCGATTGCGCGATTGGAGCCGGTCGTTGGCAAGGAACTGGTTCCTTTTCGGGAGATAAACCAATGAATCGGGATCACATTCGCAAGATATCGCTGATCGGTCTACTCCTACTTGCTGGGGCGGCTTTCGCCTACTTCGGCGTTCTCCGGCACCAACCCAGGCACGATAGTGCGATGGGCCATGCGTCGGCGGCTGCGATGAGCGACGCAGACATGAAGACCGAGCCGTCCGCCGCGGCCCCATCTCAGAGCACAGCTTCTCAGAGCACCGGCATCTTTGTGCCTCCAGAGAAGCAGCAACTGATCGGGATGCGTTCCATGCCGGCAGAAATGGGAACGCTGACTAAAGACATCCGAATTGTAGGGAAGGTGAGCTATGACGAGACTCGCCTGACGCATATCCATAGTAAGGTATCGGGATACATTGAGGAAGTGTTCGCCGACTCGGTTGGGAAACCGGTTCGTATCGGCGATCCTCTCTTCACGATCTACAGCCCGGACCTGGTGGCGACTGAGCAGGATTATCTGCTCGCCCTGCGCTCGCGCGAGCTTCTGCGGACGAGCACTGTCGCATCTGCCGCCCAAGGCGCGGAAAACCTTATCGTAGCGGCGAGGGAGCGGCTTCGGCTTTGGGATGTAACCGATCAGGAAATTCAGAGCCTTGACACCGACGGAAAGGTGAAGCGCGCGATTGCGGTCTATTCTCCTGTCAGCGGTGTCGTGATGGAGCGAGCCGCGTATCACCACGGAACATTTGTAGATCCAACGAAGGACCTCTTTACGATCGTGGATCTGTCGCGCGTATGGGTGCTCGGCGAGGTCTATGAGACTGATTTACCGTTTATTCGAGCCGGCCAATCGGCCGAGATCGAGCTGCCGTACTCGGGTGGCGGTAAGAAACTTCGGGGACGTGTCGATTTCATTTACCCGTTCCTCGACCCCAAGAGCCGGACCGTGCAGGTTCGAATGGAATTTCCGAATCCTGGTCTTTCGCTCAAACCGGAGATGTTCACGAATATCAACATATCCGTCTCGCTGGGACGGCAAGTGCTCGTTCCGCAGGACGCGGTAATGGATACGGGTACTGAACAGTATGTCTTCATCGATATGGGCGATGGTTACGTCCAACCCCGGAAGGTAAAGGCAAGCGCCGAGGCGGGCGAGAAGGTCGGAATCGAACAGGGTTTGAAACCTGGCGAGCGGGTCGTGACCGGAGCGAATTTCATCGTCGATTCCGAAAGCCGCCTGAAGGGTGCGTTTGCGGGCATGGGCAGCCCTTCCCAAGCTCCATCCGGCGCTGACGGTGGGGCCAAGCAGACCATTTCTGTCGAGGTGCTCGATCCCAAGACTACGAAGACCGGAATGAATCCGATCCGCGTGCTCGTTAAGGACGCAAGCGGCAAACCGATCACCGGTGCGCAAGTGGAAGTGGGACTGTTCATGCCGCAAATGGGCGCCATGCCTCCCATGAGTTCGAAGGCGACACTAATGGAATCCGGGAACGGCATCTATACGGGACAAATCGAGATTCAGATGGCCTGGACGTGGCAGGCTACTGCGACCGTTCGGAAGAACGGAAGCGTGATTGGCGTCGCCCAAACCAACATCACGGCTCGATGAGGCAAACGAAGGAGCGCACAGGCTCTTTGTGCCGTTGTGCGCGGTCAAAAAAATGATCAACCGCATCATCGAGTTTTCGGCACGCAACCGAGCGCTGATCGTCGTGCTGACAGTCTGCCTCACGTTATACGGCGTTTGGTCGTTGCGCAATATTCCTATCGATGCGATACCCGATCTCTCTGACCCGCAAGTGATCATCTACACGGAGTGGCCTGGGCGAAGCCCCGACCTGATCGAGGATCAGATTACCTATCCGATCATCTCGGCGATGCTCGCAGCGCCGCACGTGAGCGTGGTGCGGGGCAGCTCTGACTACGGTTTCTCCTATGTCTATGTGATTTTCGACGAAGGCACCGACATCTATTGGGGCCGCACGCGCGTGCTCGAATACATGAGCAAGATCAGCGGTCAACTCCCGGAGGGTGTCTCACCCAAACTCGGGCCGGACGCCACAGGTGTCGGCTGGGCCTTTCAATACGCACTCGTCGACAAGACCGGCCAGAACAATCTTCAACAAATGCGTTCTTTCAACGACTGGTATCTACGGTACTGGCTTTCGAGCGTACCAGGCGTGGCGGAAGTTGCGACGGTCGGTGGTTTCGTGAAGCAGTATCAGGTCAATGTCGATCCCAATCGCCTGCTGGCCTACAAAGTTCCTTTGACCCACGTGATGGAGGCAGTGCGGAACGGCAACAACGAAGTGGGGGCACGCAGCCTGGAGATGACGGGCAAGGAATACCTGGTACGCGGGCGTGGCTACATACAGTCGGTCGCCGATATCCAAAACCTCGCCGTTGCCATTGGAGACAACGGTACGCCGATTCGCGTGCGCGATGTTGCGCGCGTTGAGCTCGGACCGGACATGCGCCGCGGAATCGCAGAGCTAAATGGCGAAGGTGAGGTGACCGGGGGAACCGTCATCGTCCGGTATGGCCAAAACGTGCGCGATGTGATCGAGCGCGTAAAGAGCAAGTTGAATGAATTGAAATCCAGCCTTCCCCCCGGAGTCGAGGTGGTTACGACATACGACCGCTCGGATCTGATCGATCGATCAATTGACACGTTGCGCCACACCTTAATCGAAGAGCTGCTAATCGTCAGCATCGTCATTCTGATTTTTCTTTGGCACGTTCCGAGCGCGATCATCCCGATGCTTACCATCCCGATCGCGGTGATTCTATCTTTCATTCCCATGCAGGCGACGGGATTGACTGCGAACATCATGTCGCTCGGCGGCATTGCCATCGCCATCGGTGCAATGGTAGACGCAGCGATCGTTGTCGTCGAGCAGACCCACAAAAAGCTGGAGCACTGGGAGGCAGAAGGCCGGCAGGGTTCGGCGACGCAAGTGATCATCGAGGCAGTGAAGGAAGTGGGAGGACCGAGTTTCTTCTCGCTATTAGTGATCGCCGTTTCTTTCCTGCCGATCTTCGCGCTGCAGTACCAGGAAGGTCGGCTGTTTAAACCGCTTGCCTTCACGAAAACCTTCTCGATGATGATTGCAGCTGTGTTGGCAATCACGCTCGATCCGGCCATCCGGCTTCTCTTTATGAAGACCCGAGAGTTCAGCTTCCGGCCGAGGTGGATTGCGCGGATCGCAAACGCGGTGATGGTTGGAAAGATTCACAACGAGGAGAACCACCCGATCAGCCGGCCGTTGATGCGGATATACCATCCGATCGTTCGCGTCGTGCTGAAACTGCGTTGGCTTGTCATAGTTGCGGCTCTCGTCGTCGTGCTGATCACCATTCCGGTTTACCGGCGCCTCGGCTCCGAGTTCATGCCGCCGCTGAACGAAGGCTCGATTCTCTACATGCCGATCACGCTGCCGGGGATCGGGATTACGGAGGCGTCCAAATATCTACAGATTCAGGACAAGCTTCTGCGCCAGTTCCCGGAGATCCAAAGCGTTTACGGAAAAATCGGTAAGTCGGACACGGCGACCGATCCGGCGCCGCTCAGCATGGTGGAAACAACGGTGATCGTCAAGCCCGAGAGCGAGTGGCCCAAGGAGCATAGGACGCGCTGGTATTCGAATTGGGCTCCAATGTGGGCTAAGCCCCAGCTCGCAAGATTCTGGCCCGAAGAGCAACCGATCAGTTGGGAGGCATTGATCGAGCAACTCGATCGTGCGGTACAGATTCCATCCTTCGCAAACGCCTGGCTGTTCCCAATCCGAACGCGCATCGACATGATCACGACTGGCATTCGCACGCCCGTCGGCGTCAAGGTGCTGGGACCAAAGCTGGAGACCATAGAAGACATCGGTTTGCAGGTTGAACACGTCCTGCAAAACGTCCCTGGAACACGGAGCGCCTTTTTTGAACGCGTCACTGGGGGTTACTACATTGACTACCAGATCAAACGAGCTGAAGCCGCCCGCTACAACTTGAGCGTTGCGCAATTGAACCAAATCATCGAGGCGGCGGTGGGCGGCCAGAACGTTACGACAACGGTCGAGGGCCGCGAGCGGTATCCGGTCAATGTGCGATACGCTCGCGGCTTACGCGACAACCTCTCGAAATTGAGCCGCGTGATCGTTGACACGCCCGAGGGCGCTCAGGTGCCGATTTCCGAGCTGGCCGATCTCACGGTGCGAACTGGCGCCCCTATGATCAAGAACGAAGAGGGGTTTCTCGCCGGATTCGTCTATGTGGACACGAAGGGCGTGGACCTAGGCAGCTACGTCAGTGCAGCGCAGCGTACCGTGGCGCAGGATGTTCATCTCCCTCCGGGATATCAACTCGTCTGGAGCGGTCAATTTGAGTACCTCCAACGCGCGGCTGAGCGGCTGAAGATTGTTGTTCCCATCACGCTCCTGATCGTTTTTTTGCTCCTTTACTTCAATACAGGATCGTTCGCGAAGACTCTGATCATTCTGCTCGCTGTCCCATTCTCAGCAGTAGGAGCTATCTGGCTACTCTATTTACTGGCCTACAACATGAGCGTAGCTGTGTGGGTCGGATTGATCGCGCTACTCGGTGTGGATGCTGAAACCGGCGTCTTCATGCTGCTCTACCTCGAACTGGCATACGAGCAGCGTAAGCGACTTGGCCAAATGCGAAGTATGGCCGACCTGCGCGCCGCAATCGAAGATGGTGCAGTGAAGCGGCTGCGGCCCAAGGTTATGACCGTGGCCGTGATGTTCCTGGGGCTGGCCCCGATCATGTGGTCCCATGGGGCAGGTTCAGACGTGATGCGGCGCATTGCCGCGCCGATGATCGGCGGGATTTTCACGTCGTTCCTGTTAGAACTGTTGGTTTATCCGGCCGTCTACGAAATCTGGAAAGGTTTTGAAGTCAGAAGGCTTGCCAGGGAGGTGGAATGACGTTCGTACGAGTTCTAAGTTTGACGCTGCTGATTGCTGGGCTTGCGGCCGGCGACACGGAAAGGGACGCTTTCGATCTGCAGGTCGAGCGCGTTCGGATGCTCAGGAACCAGCCGGGGGATCTTCACGTTGATGCTGAAGGGATCACGTTCCGATCCACTGATGGCAAGACGAGCATCACAATTTCCATGCAAGAGCTGCGCGAGGCGGAAGTAGCCGATGCGCACGCGCTACGATTCGAAACGTATGAGGTCCAGAAGTGGAAGCCAATCGAACGCCGGGAGTATACGTTCCGCGCACAACCTGATGCTCCCGTCGAGGAACTCGCCCAATTTCTTGCAGCCCGCGTTCATCGCCCGGTTGTGGGCCACTATGCCGAGGCATCCCAATTTCAGGTCCCCGCGTTTCATCGACGTCTGCGAACTGGGACCAATGGAATACTGCGGATCGGTAAAGATTCGATTCAGTTCGTCAGTGACAAACCGGCCGATTCCCGAACCTGGCTCTATCGGGACATCGAGACGATCGGAAGACCAGATTCGTTCCGTTTCCGCGTGACAACCAACCGTGAGACCTACGTTCTGGAACTAAAGGCCGAACTTCCGGAACCCGCATATGAGTTGGCGTGGACCAAGGTTTACAACCTTGAAAAGAATAGCAGATGAAAAGGAGAATCACATGCAAATTACGTTAGTAGTCCGTCGATTGCTTGCGGTCACTGCGGCGGGACTGTTCATCGCCACAATTGGTCTGGGCCAAGCGGCTCCAGGCAAGAAGCCTTACACGTTCCATGGGAAAGTGGAAGCCGTCAATGAGAGTGCCAAAAGCGTGAAGATGAATGGCGAGAAGGTGGAAGGTTGGATGGATGCGATGACGATGGATTATAAAGTCGATGATCCATCTGTTCTGAAGAAGGTGAAACCGGGAGACCAAATTATGGCAACGGTCTACGACGGCGATCTTACGCTCCACAAAGTGATGATTATGCCGAGAACGGGCGATTCAAAATCTAAGAAGTGATCGTGGCGATGCCAATCGCCAAATGCGCTCATTTGGGCGGCTAAACTGGTAGGTGACATGGACACACAGACGCACTGGGAACGTGTCTACCACACGAAAGCACCCACCGAAGTGAGTTGGTTCCGTCCCCATCTCGACACCTCGCTTGCCTTGATCGAACGAGTAACGGGTGAGCGCTCCGCATCAATCATTGATGTCGGAGGCGGCGAATCCACTTTGGTCGATGACTTGATTGCCCGCGGGTACCAGAACGTCACTGTGATGGATATCGCCCGAACGGCCATCGAACACAGCAAGAAGCGCTTGGGTTCACCTTCGCGTTCAGTTACCTGGCTCGTTGCGGATATCCTCCAAACTCAATTTCCCGGAGGTTCATTCGACGTCTGGCACGATCGGGCGGTATTTCACTTTCTGACGGAGCCCGCCCTGCGTCTCGCTTATGTCCAACTAGTCGCTTCAGCGGTCAAACCTGGCGGCCACGTTATGGTCGCTACATTCGGACCAGAAGGGCCAAAAAAGTGCAGCGGTCTTGATGTCATGCGGTATGACTCTGACTCGCTCTACGGCGAGTTTGGCTCGCGTTTCCGCCTGATTGAAAGCCTAACGGAATTGCACCAAACACCACTCGGTACGATACAGCAGTTTCTGTACTGCCATTGCATTTTGGTGTAGTATCCAACGGCTCAGCTGTAGTGGTCACTCGAAATACTGGCCGTAGAGGCTACGCCTTTTGATTCGGCCAGCCCATGCGGTGCAGCAGGTCTTGAAAACGCGCCTCGCGTCGAAGCGGCTTCAAGGGCATGAAGCCCGAGTGCTCCTGATAGGCCTTATCCAGCCACTCCAGAGCCTGTTGCTTCTCCTCCAGTCCTGCGTGAATGGCCGCAATATCATAGGCCGAAACATAAGTTTTCTTCGATTTATCCAGCGGTTCTCTGAGTAGTTTCTCGGCAGGACGGTTTCCCCAGCGCGCAAACACATGGGCAATGGAGGAGGTCCGTAGTGTCCCGGCAAACGATTTCTGCAGCGCGGTCGAAGCTTCTTGAAACATACGCTTCTGTTCGTAAGCCCAGCCCATGATCGTCAGCGCCCAGCCATGGTTGGGTTGGAACGTCAGCGCACGGCGCGTGTTCTCGATCGCGCGATCGTAATCGCCGGCGCACAGATCGTGCCAGCCTAGGCACGCGATCAAGGTCGGGTTGACGGATCCACTTCGACGGCACAGGTACACTCTTCAGCGGATTCTCGACCCCGATTCATCTTTAATAACAAGTGAGCGTAGTCATGCCGCGCGTCAGCATCGCTCGGGTCGAGTCGGAGGGCACGCTGAAAGCTCTCTTGCGCCTCGGACCAGCAGGGCCCGAGATCGAAATTGCCACTGGAGAATAACCCGGAAAACCGGATACACAAACGTGGCTGTGGTCGATACCGCAACCAACCAGTTCCTGGGCTACGTCACCGGAAGCGGAGGGCACTCCATTGCCGTCGACCCCAATAACAACAACATCTATGTGCCCGTCACCCGGAGTAGGTATAAAGGTATTTTCAGCCCACACGCAAGTAAGAAACGGGCGTATGCCGTGGTTTTCGGCCGGGGGCCATGCTAACACTTCTCATGCCTGCGATGCAAAATCGGCCTCGGGTGATCTACCATGAGCAACACTTAACACCCACGGCGGCTCCCGCAGCGTCGGGAGCCACCTTTTTTGTGTGCCGAGCATGTTCGACAGCTCGAAGGTGTAAGTCCTTTTCACAACCTGATGGAGGTGAAGTGATAGCGAAGCGCAAGGGCGTTCCGGCGACGGAGGGTCTGAAAGAAGCGTGGAGCAAACGTGCGAGCCGATGTACAAGAACCGGATCAGAGGCATACGGCGCCGGGCGAGTTGGCAAATGACAGCGAAGCCCATATCCATCAATGGCGTTGGTTGTAGATTCGGCGGTTGCGTGCGGAAGGCGGTCGAACTTACCTCGGGAGATCTGCCGTTTGTCTCGGAATCGAGACTGAGGATCGAGCGATCGATCCAGACCGGGCGGCAGAAGTCAGCAGAGGGCGTAGTAGTCCGGCGACGGATGAAGGCCCGAACGGTCCCCGCAAGGGGTTGATGGGAGCGGCGAGTAGGCGGCCGACTCATGAGCGACAAGCGGCAGAAAAACCAGCTAGCGCACAGCGGCAGCGCTGTGAGCAACCAGCAAATGGTGTTGGCCTTCCTGCACGAGAGTAGGAGTGAAGCCCCGAGGGTATCCGAGGAAGGGACCGAATCGCTTGCGGTGAAGCGCGGGACAGAAAGCCCGGCCTTTGGCGAACAGTTGATGGAAGAGGTCTGCGAGCGGGAAAACTGCAAGCAGGCATTGGCACGAGTCAAGGCCAACAAAGGGAGCCCTGGTGGGGATGGGATGACCGTCCAGCAGTTGCCAGAGCACCTGAAACAGCATTGGCCAGCCATCCGGAAACAGTTGTTGAGCGGAACCTATAAGCCGCAACCGGTGAAGGGTGGAAATCCCCAAGCCGGACGGAGGAGTGCGCAAGCTTGGCATTCTAACGGTGCTGGATCGGTTTATCCAGCAGGCGGTGATGCAGGTACTGTAACGCAGATGGGACCGGACGTTTTCCGATTACAGCCACGGGTTTCGGCCCGGACACTCGGCGCATCAGGCGGTAGGCAGGCCTACCCAAGCGGCGGCTAGCGCCGAAAGTGGTAGACCGGTTCCAGGAGCGGGTCCGGGAACTGACGCGACGGACACGCGGTGTGAGCACGGAACGGATGGCTGAGGAACTGGCCCGCTATCTTCGGGGCTGGCATGGCTATTTCGGAAAATGCGAAACACCCAGTGTGCTGCAACACCTTGAGGAATGGACCAGACGCAGGCTTCGGTCTGCGATCTGGAAGCAGTGGAAGCGGGGCTCGGTTCGGTTTACCGAATTGCGGAAGCGGGGTGTGGGTTACGATCTCGCCGCGCCAACGGCGGGCAGTGCTCATGGCCCGTGGAGGCAGGCAAGCAGTCCGGCTCTCAGTTTTGCGCTGCCCAATGCTTACTTCGATTCGCTCGGGATTCCGAGATTGACTGGCGGCCGATAGCTAAACCCGCCGAACCGCCGTATACGGACCCGTACATACGGTGGTGTAACAGGGAAAGCGGGCGACCGCCTACCTATGTTTATTGTGTGCCGAAGGTGGAAGTCCCTTTCAAAATACGAGGCAACTTTCAGACGGCGGGCTCTCTGCGTTGCTGGCGCGCGTGGTTCGCTTCTCGTAGGCTTCCAGCGGCGCCGGCGGGAGCGGCAGTAACTTTCTCGCGATCCCGCTCGAATCGCTCGGCAATGGTTTCCTGACGCCCCCACAGCTTCCGCTCGCGCCTCTTCCGGCATTCCTCCTGCAACTGTGCGTTCAACTCCTCCCAACTGACTGCGCGCGGAACCGGGACCATGAAGGTCCGCCGCGCGTAGCCCAACCACCGATGCGTCAACCACTACCGTCTGCACGCGTCCACATAGATCGCTTAGCAAAATCGCCGAGTTTTTCTGCAAGCTCTTCCAGCGTGCGGTTCTTGCCGAAGAGTTCACTCAGACGGAATCGCCGTAAGCCGCTCGTACCCGCAGGAAACAAAGCGTTTTACATTTGTCTACGCGCTGCGAAATGGATTATGCTGCTATTAAAGGCTAGCCCGGTGGTTTGGGGTCGATGGGCCGAATGGGTTGGAACTCGTAGTTGTAGATCAGTACTTTCTAGTTACGTGGCCGTGTGTCTACAGGGGACGGGCGGGCCGGAACTAATACTCGATTCTGTTTCAGATCGGACGCTACGTGCGCCGGGTACGTTGCTTCCTTATACCAGCTCGGCGAAGCGGTTTGGTGGTAGTCGGGCTGTTTGTGTTGGTTAAATACTGATGTGGACGAGAATCCGAACTGCCGGAGATCGAGGGGTGGGCCACCATGGCTCTGAGAATGATACGAACGCGGGAGATCAGATTGGTGTGGGACGCCAACAGAATCTGTGCTCTTGCTGGACCTGATCTACAAGAGCGAGCCGCTGGCTTCGGGGATAACCTTCCTGACATGGCAGTTCAGCTCCTCGGAAGATTCACGTTGAGCGGCGCTACTACGGAAGATCAAAGTAGCTCACCTCCGACGTCATCCATTCCTTCAGAAACAAGCGTATGGATCACGAGCACAGATGGTCAAAGAGCGACGAAAGATAGCGACTAGAGGAAGCGCAAGGCCCCTTATCTCAACAAAGTTCTGGGCCCAGCAGATCGGCAAGGCGTATCGCTGAAACGCTCCACCGTATTGGGCTAACCACTATCCTCATCTCGATCACTGACAACATCGATGATTTCATCGTCGATTCCCGTCATCTAACAAAACCCCACTGGCTGTCCTTGTTTGGTTGGGTCGCCCCATATTCGCTCTGGATCGGAGTGCTGTTGGTCTTTGCAGGGATAGTTGTGCGTGACGGGAGTTGGAGAAGAACGCCACCCGATTCGGACTAAGCAGACGCGCTTGAAAGGAATCATTACACCCTGCCGGATGGGTCAGTTTTGAAGTCGCCTGAAGCTGAGTAATGTTCGCTCGGACGTGGTAGCGTTTGCTCGAAACCGAAGCGGTATAGAAAATACGCAGAAGTGACGATAGACGGTGTAGGTTGGTTCGTGCATCTACTTACGACGAAGTTCTTGAATCTGTCATGGCGGGGCGCCCAGCCTTCGAGATCATATCGGATCTTCACCATTTACCTCGCGGTGAGCGTCAATCGCTTTTATGCACGGTATGCTCGATACACAACGAAATCGCGTGCAACTGTCGGGATCATGGGAACGAGGTTTCGAAACTGCTCACGCTGGAGTGCCCCGCTCTTTGTCGATGGTCGGGCAACCTGTCTTTTCGAAGACTTTTCGAACTAACAGCACCAATCAATAGCCCACCACTGCCATTCGGGTGACCGTGACAAAGTGTGGCCCGTTCACTGCCTTCTTTCCCAAACCGGGCGGGATGGTGTTAAGGTGGGCTCGTGCAAGCTACGCTGTGGCTCAACGATGGAACGACGATGTTATACTCCTGCCCGGTTCGCATTTCACTTTTATGAAATCTTTTGTACTTACGATCGCCGCTCTGACGACGTGTGTGGCTCCGACTTTCGCGCGGGAAGGCGTGGTCCATAAGACGCCGTTTTACCGTCCGCATTCGAACCGTCGCATCAGTTCAGCGAAGCCTCGCCAGACTGCAGATGCCGTCATTGTCAATACTGCGAGTTACGAATCAGGAATAAGCCCGGGCGCGCTTGCGACTATCTTCGGACAGAACCTGACAATGGTGAGCGGCACGGTGCTGGCGAATACGAGTCCCCTTCCAACTCGGCTGGCGGGAGTCGAGGTATTTGTGAGCGGATACTCAGCCCTGATTTATGGGATCGCCTATTAGGGCGGGGAGGATCAGATAAGCATCCAAGTGCCCTACGAAGCTCCAACCGGACCGGGCGCGGCGGAGATTCAAGTGTTTGACGAGGGGGTCCCGGTTGCGGATTTTTTCAACGGACTCTTTCACCGAAGACTCAGGCATCTTCACCTACAACGGTAACTTTGCCATCGCCGAAGCCTCGGATTACTCGCTCATTGGCTCCAACAACCCGGCAATTCCAGGTGAGGCTCTTGTGCTTTATGTCACTGGGCTGGGGCCGCTCACACACTAGTGGGCTGTCCCAGTGATATACAGCATAGTGGGAACGTCTTTATGACGTGGCTGATAATCAAGGATTGCTGCAGGTCAACCCTGAACAACGAGACGAACTGGAGAACTGGGCGCAATCGCGAACATTGCCGGCGGGGGATGTATTTCGCGCGCGGCTGATTCTGGCACTGGCCGGCGGAATGAGTTATCGCTAGATCGAACGTAAGCTGGGCGCGAGTGCCCCCACGGTGTCGAAGTGGAAGAGTCGCTTCGAGCAGGAAGGCATGGAGGGTTTGCAAGGAAGACATCCGGGAAGCAAACCGCGTCGAGCGACGCCGGCCTTGCAGGCGCGGGTGATCCGGCGAGCGCAACAGAAGCCCAGCGATGGCAGCACCCACTGGTCTTGCCGCAAGCTGTCCGAGGATCTGGGTGTCAGCAAGTCTACGGTGCAGAGGATCTTGGTTCAGGCCAAACTGCAACCGCACCGATTAGATCGTCACATGGCCAGCAACGATCCGGAGTTCGAGGCCAAGGCTGCCGACACCATCGGGCTGTATATGAATCCGCCGCAGCATGCAGCCGTGTTCTGCGTGGACGAGAAGACCGCGATTCAGGCACTGGATCCGCTCGACCCGGTGCTGCCCTTGTCACCGGGACGCGCCGAGCGGCATGGGTTTGAATATTACCGTCACGGCACGTTGTCGCTGTACGCGGCGCTGAACGTCAAGACCGGAACGGTGGAGGGGAAAACCGCGCAGCGGCACACCAGCGCCGAGTTCGTCGCGTTCCTGGGCGAGTTAGTGGGAAAAGCCAAGTGGGCGCGAGAGATTCATATCGTGCTCGACAATCTCTCGGCGCACAAAACATAGGCCGTCGAGCAGTTCCTCACGCAGAATCCCAAGGTCCAGCTTCACTTTACCCCCACCGACTCCTCCTGGTTGAATCAAGTCGAGATATGGTTCGCAAAGATAGAGCGCGATGTCATCGCCTGTGGAGTCTTTACTTCGGTGGCCGATCTTCACCGGAAATTAATGAAAGTATATCCGCGCTTACGCCCGGCGCGCTCGCCCCATCCGCTGGACTTACACTGACTCCAAAAGGCGAATGCTTGCTAAGCGAATGGCTGGGACAAGCCACTAGACCTTGTTGACGGCTACGGTTCTCCCACAAGCCCGCCGTTTGCACAGACGGTAGATCCGTTTCAAGTGATTGTTGATGGAGAGAACTGCGCCGTGTTCTTCTCCGGTCTAGCTCCGGGGTTCGTTGGGCTATACCAAATCAACTTCTATGTACCATCCGACGCGGCGGCAGGGAACTTGCAAATCTCCATCCAGAGTTCCTACGCGAACAGCGCCGTCGCCACGCTGCCGGTTCAGTAGCACCCACGGGCTTGTTTCATGATGAGGCAATGCGAACTGTCCCACAATCTGAAGATTTTGGAACGTTGGCAAGCATGGCAGGCCATACCGTCGAATCAGTGACCTGGGGTACGGCTACCGGAGTAAGTTTTTGGAACACGTTCGATGTATTGTTCCGACTCCACCGCCGAACGCCGCTGCGATGTCTCGGATGGACGTTCCGGCTTGGTGCATTTCGATAGCCTTCGACCGATCGAACACCACGCGCTTCCGGCCTGGCTGTTTCCCTTTGTGCTTGGCGCTTTTAATACCGGCTCGTACGCGTTCCCGGATCAGCTCGCGCTCGAATTCGGCTGCCGATGCGAGGATATGAAGCAGCAAGCGTGCCGTAGGATTGCTTTCGTCAGTATCGATGGATTGGCTAACGGCCAGGAATTGAGCGCCATGCGCTCTCAAGTATTCGATGCCGTCCAGATAATTCTTAACTGATCGTCCGAAGCGGTCCAGTTTCCACACGAGCACAGCATCAAACCGGCGTAGCTCCGTATCCTTCATTAACCTATCCAGCTCCGGCCTACTGGCCTTAGCGCCACTCCAACCGGTGTCCATGTATTCAGCGGAAATGATCCAACCACGACGAGCCGCATACTCGCGTAACTCCCTCACCTGCGTTTCACAATTCTGATCGTGAGTCGAAACCCTTGCGTATATTGCAGCTCGAATGATGCCGGAAGGGCTTCCGAAGCCCCGTTTGTCATTTTGTAGAATCATGCTGCTTGTTCTCGTTCTGCCAATCGACGAATGGCCGAATCCTTGTCGAATCCCTTGGAGTACTCCGCTTGCACGGTATAACCGGCCTTGCGGAACTCGGGATTGTGCTTTAGCGTCTCGGCATCCATCGTCCAATCGCGAAGGACGTCGCGAGCAATAGCGCATCTGCTGCGGGGCGGAAACTGAGTGTTAGGCCGAATCCAAGACCGGAACCGCTGTGTGTGATTCGCCAATTCTGCCGGATATCCGAATCATTCCCGCCCAGCTCGTCAGGATTGGATGGTTGAACCAGTGACAAACCGCACGAGTGTTCAATCACAAACCCTGGACATCTTCGGTTTAGATTCGCATCGTGGTACGCATCGAGCCTGTACGCGGCGTCCCAAATCGACGGTTTCCAATCGGCAACGATCTTCAGCTTGGGTGGTTTGGGGAGTCGTTTCGGCATCGGTATTTCGCCAGTCGCTACGATCGTGGCCGACATCACGCCGTTCGCGAGACCCCAAGTCAAAACGTACGGTGTGCCGGTTTCGTGGCACGCAACGGCAGGCGAATCACGAAACGGAACTGTGGGGTAATCGGCTCAGGCTTCCAAGCGCGTCCGCGCTCGTTTATCGGCTTTACATATGCGGTTGAGCGACGCGTGTGAATAGATGGGTTCATGCTGCAACCTCCGCAGTGCGGGCCGAAACACCAGCCCGAGCAATGAGCCAATCGGTCGCCTGCTGGGCTTTCGACGCAGCGCTAAAGATCGCTTTGCTATCCGCCCGCAGAACCTTCAGCCATGAGTTTATGTCCTGACTGTGGTCCTCACGTGGTCCTGTACAGCATTTTCTCATTGAAGAATGAGCCTGAAGGGGGAGCAAAGCGATCCGCCGGCAGGGTCTACTTTCTTGAGTTTTGGTTTTGAGGGTTTGGAACATAACCAGCCGCCGGGGCGGTGGGAATGTGGGAATCGCTCAGCGATTTCCAAGGGCTGTGGGAAACGAAGGGAAACCTGGGTTTGGTTTTCCTCGTTTTCCACGTGCCCGTCATTTCCACGGCCCTCCCCGGTTTCATTTTTACGCGCTCCTCTTGTGCTGCAAACGGGCGAATAACTTGAACGGCGGGCCGTCGCGCTCACATCGCCCGGCTATTATATGTTCAAAGAATGAAATTCTCTCTTGCTGTCATCCTTCTCACGGGCACGGCTGCATGGGCCGTCGATCCCGTTCCTATGGACGTCAAGACCGGCCAGTGGGAGACCACTGAGACTTCGCAGATGAGCGGAATTCCCCTTGGCGCGATCCCCGCAGAGCAACTCTCCAAACTGTCGCCCGACCAACGCTCCAAGCTCGAAGCGGCGATGAACAAATCGGGCAACAGAACCATCACCATTAAGGGCTGTATAAAGAAGGAAGACCTTGTCAAGCTGAATCTAAACGAGCAGACCCGGGCCTGCAAGCGCACGTTGGTCAGATCCTCGCGCACCAAGCAGGAGGTTCGCATGGACTGCGATTTGAACGGCCTGAAGGAGACCGGTACGGTCGTAGTTGAGGCGCTGAATTCGGAGTCCATGAAGTTCAACGTTCAGATGGCGGGGACGAGCAACGGCCAGCCGGTAAACGTGAACGTCACCGGCACTTCCAAGTGGATCGGAGCCACCTGCGACGACACGAAGTAGTTCCGAGCCGTCGCGCCGGTCTCCCCTCGGCGGCTTTGGATGTCTCTGGCGTCTGAGAGACCACTCATGTCCTCAGCTTGTGGCGATGGGGATTCCGAATCATTCAGGGGCATCAACAGGCATCTGAGCTTGATCGGGGTTAAGCTGAGATTGGTAATTGAGAGTCGAGTAAGTATTGACCGTTGTGCTATGATGATTTTGCAGTCCGGTGGCTCGTTGAAGCCCATAACCCAAAGCCAAGATCCAAATCCTTCCCCCCAAGCAAACGAAAGTCTTCGACGGCTCAACGCCCCGGCATTTTCCGCTGTGCTGCCAGAATAGATGGTTTTGAGGGAACGGGTTGGTGCTCAACAGCCCCGTTAGGGAGACATGTGGCCCAGATCCCCAGACATCGTTAGCCCCGAGTTCTTCGCCATCGTCCCACACGTCAACCATTGCCTTGTTCCCACTTGCCGGTGTCGCGCTTCTCGAATACTATCCATTCCATTAGTGCGCATAGACCACCGCACCACTGGATCTGTGTCAAAGCAAGCGTTCGGCGTGGGTGAAAGTAAGCATCCGACAACCTGAAAAGATCAGTGACGCCTCGGAACCGCTCGTCACGGGGTTTTTGGTTCGGTCTAGGAATTAAGCGTTCTTCCATAAACGCATTGACCTCATCTTCCGTTAATAGCACGTACGGCTTCGGAATCGAGAACATCGCTTTGAGGGGTTGCTGTGTGGCCTTTCGGTGATCGTAGTCTGCGAGTACCTCAGCGAAATCTCCCTCACGATCTTTCGGCGGTCGGATGGTATCGGTGGAACACCCGGCATTGTCGTAGGCGCAATGAGGTACCGCTCGTTGTTATCCGGTCCGTGACTGGTTCTCGGGTTGGTCAACATCGAAGAGTAGATCGCATACACGTCTTTCTCTCGCTCCGAATTCGCTGAACTGGCGTCCTGCGGAAAGGCCGGTGGCAGAATAGAAAAAATTAGCAGCACGAATGGAAATCGGGACATGCTTGACCTCCCCCATGATACTCGCAACGTTGGCCATATGGTTGATTGCGACATGCGAAATTGCGAGAGCGAGTTGGCGATGCCATCGTCGCGATGGAATTGACAACGCTAATAGCGTGAATCGAGAGCTTGAGTTATCTCGTATTCGCTGGACTGCTGCCTCGATGCCTGCTCCGTTCAGACCTTCCCTTCAAATAAGATTCAGCACAACTGTTGTGGATATCTCTACGCGCGTCTCCCCGGCGCCAGTGGTCCTGGTATAGGAGGATCCGGTCGCTCGCAATACTCTTCCGCTGTCCCGCTTCGAGAACGAACTTGGGGGTTCCACGGTGGTCAACTAACAGCCGTCGAAGACCGTATCCCGCCGTTCCTCCTTGGCGAAATCTGAGTTCCGTAAGCCGTGATTGGCCGGCAAGAACCTTGGTGGAAAACTTGCGGCTATATTCTGCCGCCAATCGCGCGCTTAATCGCTTTGAGTAATGCTGCCGGGAGACTTCCGTCGTTAGAGAAAGGCTCGACACAGTAGTGGACGGCAATCTTTGCACGACGACAACAATGTTCGTAGTAAGCACTTTCATCGGCATCTTGGAAGCGGCCCCGTCGGCTGACATCGTACACGAGGATCGTTGAGTAGTCGATGGAATCGCTTTGGACGTCACTGATAAGCTGTCTCAAGCCGGCCCTATTCTCCACGGTGGGGCCACTTTTGCCCACATGAGCATAAGTTTTGACGATTTGCATGTGATGTTGCCGAGCATAGAGGCTGATGGCCTCGGACCGATTGTCAATCGAGTACTGCTGGTGCTCACTGGACCTTCGGACATACTAAGCGGCTCGAATTGGGAGCGCCGTCGAGTCCGAGATTTTTGCCTTCGTCATAAGTCACCTCGTCCGACGTCGGCTGGGTTCATCTCCTGATGCTATCCCCGTTAGGCAGATACGTGCCCTCGACGAGCAGTCAGCGCGGGATCATCGAGTGTCTGACGACAGGCTTAGACGTTGGCGCTCTTTGAAGATGCACTATGCTGGTGGATGACAAACCTGTCACTTTCGGCGAGCAAAATATGGAAATGTCTCGCAAGTGCCGAGGCCCTGGAGCCAATCGACTTTGGGATTGCTTTTCATCACGCACGTGATATGCTCTTTCCATCTCCGGAAAAGAGGGAAGCCTTATGACAAAGCCAGCAAGGCCAAAACCAACGGCCAACCATTCAGTTCGGCTAGACCCGAAATACTGCGACCCAGGTAGGTCGGTTTTGCGTTCCATGTTCCTGGGACTGCTTATGGTAGTCCTGGGCTTGGCTCTGGTTCCATCTTCCTTCGCTCAAACTTTTGGAGAAATCACTGGTGTGGTGACAGATACGAGCAGCGCCGTCGTGGCGGGCGCCACCGTGACGGTCACGAATACGCAAACTAACGCAACGCGAACGGCTATCACGAATAATGTCGGCAACTACTCTTTTCCTGCGCTGCAACCGGGCATTTACAACGTCAAGATCGAAGTGCAGGGCTTTCAGCCGGAGATCCGCAGCGGGGTGGTGCTTCAAGTACAGCAAGTGGCTCGACTCGATTTTCAACTCAGCGTCGGCGCGGTTACGACGGCGGTGGAGGTGACGGGAGGCGCGCCGCTTCTCGCCACGGAGAACGCGACCGTGGGCACGGTGATCGAAAATCAGCGCATCCTAGATTTGCCGCTCAATGGGCGCAACTTCACGGCCCTGATTGCTTTGAGCCCCAACGTCGCCGCCGGCTTCGCGGCCAGCGGCGGGGCCTCAACGCGGCAAGGTGGCGATCGCACCACTATCGCGCAGATCGCGGTCTCGGGTCAGCGGCAGGTGTACAACTATTACACGCTGGATGGGATCATCAACACCGACCCCAACTTCAACACCTATACCTTTCTGCCCTCCATTGACGCGATCCAGGAGTTCAAGGTTCAGACCGGCATTTACTCGGCCGAGTTTGGACACCAGTCCTCGCAAATCAACGTGTCTACCAAGAGCGGGACGAACCAATACCACGGCACGCTATTTGATTTCGTGCGGAACAACGATTTTGACGCGCGGCCGTTCGGCTTCACGTCCAGCGTGCCGGCGTCCGCGCCTTTCAAGTGGAATCAGTTTGGCTTCACCCTTGGCGGCCCGATCCAGATCCCAAAGGTGTTCAACGGCAAGGATCGGTTGTTTTTCATGTCCAACTACGAGGGCTTCCGGCTGCGAAATCAGACCCAGACGGTTTATTCGACGCCGCCGGTCGCGATGCGCAACGGCGATTTCTCGCAGATCCTGCCGAAGACAGTGATCACCGATCCCCTAAACAACAATGCGCCGTTCCCGGGTAACATGATCCCGTCTAATCGGTTCGGCCATGCCGCGGTGGGGCTGCTGGCGTATTATCCGGCGCCCAACATTCCCCGCGCCGGATTGTCGACCAACTATTTGGCACTGGACAATGACGTGACGAATAAGGACCAGTTCACCCAGCGTATCGATTTCGTGGAAAGTACCAAGTCGACCTGGTACGGCCGCTACAGTTTTCAGAACGAGAACGCCGTTTCACCGGCCCTTGATCAAAACGGCACGCTATTGGCGACCGGCGTCCAACAGGGAATGATGTCCAACATTCGCATCCTTTCGCCCAATTGGGTGAATGAATTTCGTTTTGGCTACGCGGGCTTCTATAACAACTTTGGGAACGAATTGCAGAACGAGGTCGACGTCATCAAGAACCTGGGCATCGGAGTTTTTGATCCTCAGCCGGCGGCCTGGGGAACCCCGGGGATCTCAATAACGGGCTTTAGCGGTTTTGGAACGAGCGTCCAAGGACCGTGGATCATAAACGATCATAATTTTCAGTGGTCCGACAATATGTCCTGGACCCATGGCAGACACTCGGTCAAATTTGGCGCCGAGATCCGGCGCGATCAATTCAACGAGCTCGGTACCCAGGATGCTCGGGCGGCTTTAACCATACAGAATCAGGCGACTGGCTATGGCTTTTCCGACTACATGCTGGGATACCTGGAAGAAAATCAGGATGCTGCGGCATTGGCGGTGGGTCAGTATCGCTCCCTGGTTCAATCGTATTACATCGACGATAACTGGAAGCTAAAGCCCAACCTGACGATTGATGTGGGTTTGCGCTACGAGTACGATCCACCATGGTCGATGAAAAACAACACGGAAGCGAACGTGTATGTGCCTCCGGGGTTTCCGATGAATCCCGCGGGGACGGGTCCTGCCCATTATACGGGCCCGCCGCTGTGCATGACACGTGTCGGCAGCGGCGACATGTATGCAGGCGTCTTCACTGTTTTCAACCCCGCGATGTGCACCGCGCGGGACGGCCGCATGGGTGATCGATTGGTAAAGGCGGACTACAAAAATTTCGCGCCCCGTCTCGGCATCGCCTGGAGTCCCTCTCCGAAATGGACCATCCGCACAGGAGTCGGAATCTTCTATGTGCAGGACACCGGCAACCCGGTGTTCGACATGGCTCGAAATCTTTTCGGAAACGTGCAAAATTTCACCAATATCCTAACGCACAACTTAACGTTCGAGAATCCGTTTAACACTGCCGGAACCAACCCGTGCGATGTGCCAAGTCCGCCGTACACCTGCCTCAGCACGCCGCAAGGACTGGCAAACCAATATAACCGGCGAACCCCTTATACCGGACAGGTGGAGTTCAACGTTCAGCGGCAGTTGACCGCTAATACAGTGGTGGAAGTAGGCTATCTGGGTTCGATGAGTCACTTCCTCCAGCGCTTCCTCACTTTGAACATGCCTGCAACGATGAGCCCCACCGCCACAGTAGACTCCCGCGAGCTGGTCCCGGCATTCGGAAACATCCAGTATGTGGGCGGCGTTGTGAATGCGAATTACAACGCGCTGACGGTCAAGGTGACACGACGGCTGTCTCAGGGCCTCACGTTTCTGGTTGGATACACTTTCGCAAAATCTATAGACGAGGGCAGCGGCATCCGTAACGATAACACCGATCAGTTGAAGCCTCCGAACGGTACATGCTTCACCTGCGAGAGGGGTCTATCATCGTTCGACGCTCGGAACCGCCTGGTCATCTCGGCTCTTTACAACCTTCCATTCGGCCGGGGGCAGAAGTTTCTGAATCAGGGGCTCGCCAGCACGCTCATTGGTGGTTGGCAGATTAGCACGATCTGGACGATGTCGGGTGGCTTTCCGAACGACATCCAAGCCGGAGTCGACCAGTCCAACACGGGCGAGGGATATGATCGCCCGAACGCTGTGTATGGCGTATCCGAAAATCTCCCGTCCGGCCAACGGAGCACCGCCGAATGGTTCAACAGAGCGGCCTTCGCTCTTCAGCCGAAAGGTACCTTTGGGAACCTCCCGCGCAACACGGTCACCGGTCCTGGCATCTTCACCTTCGACTCGGCGCTGCTGAAAAACTTCAATTTCACGGAGCGGACCTATCTGCAAATGCGATTCGAGGCGTTCAACACTCTGAATCATCCCAACTTCAACGACCCCAACGACAGTTTGACGAGCGCTACGTTCGGCCAGATCACCTCCACGCGTACTGGGATTGACATGCGGGAATTGCAACTTAGTATGAAGCTGGTTTTCTGATATAGACCGGTGTCGGTCCGGTGCGCGTCCCTTTCGGCTGTGTCGCTGGAGATTGCGTTTAATTACGGCGCATTTGATCGAAGAGATTCAGGAATAGATCACAACCAGCTCGTCATGTATTAGGAAGGCGCAAGCCGGTCGTTCGGACTTCGGCCCCGGCGCACGTGCTTGCCAGTCAGGAGAATGGCCTCCATCTATTCCAAATAATCGACCATCGTGAATCTGGAGTTCTGCCGCCGCGCCGCGAAACAACTGGCCAGTGCGCAAACTGTGACGTAAAGCCGCATTTTCTCGGGTTCGACTCATTAGGCTTTGCAGTGGCAGCACCAGGTTAGCCTCGGTTCCATTGTGACGCCGACTGTGACGTGACATTCCCCAGCATTCCAATCGCAAAGTGCGTTTACGTGACCTCGTGACACGATTCGGAACAAACCACCCCAGTCTATGATAACCGACGCAAATGCGGTTAGCTGGTCAGTACTAGTGTGATCTCACGAGCCAAGCTGCATACGGGTTGATCCGGATCTGCCGCGACGCGACCGGAACGATCGGGAAACGGTAAGGCAACCAGGGAGGACCGATTGATCCACAGGCCAGTTGGGCATGTAATGGGACTCGGTTGTTATGGCTAATGATCCAGTCGGGAAACTAGATGGTAATGCCACATGACGAGAAGACGACTCATGCCAAATCTGGAGAAACCCAGTCAGATGAAGGCTTGAAAGCAGTTGCTGACTCGAAGCAGTTTGCGCGCTCCTACTGCCCAACCGAGCTTGGTTTTGGTTCAGTAACTCCAGATTCTCCGTCGAACAAACCGCAGAAGAGCTATCGAACCGTCCCGCGTCAATCGCTTTAGCTCCGCAATCTAGAGTTCAACACGACGTTAATCTTCGGCACCGGGGGCTCCCCGGCAGGACTCAACGAATAAAATCGGCGGCCATCGGCGAAAGGCGCAAAGAACGGAAGGGACTGCTGGTCATAGCCGCGCCCGTAACGGCACGTTCATACAAAGCCCGTGGCGTGCCAATCTCCCGCGTCCCGGCAAGCTTAACGTCAGCTTGTTGTCGGTGAGAGCCAAGAAATTCTTGACATTCTTGAAATTCTTGAAATTCCGCTGTTGTAGCTCTGTGATAATGTCCCCTTTTGAACTCGATAAAAATGTCCCCTGAAACTAGGCCTTAGGGGGTCTGGTTGGGAAGGACATGGATGAGCGAGGAAGAGGTCCGGCGAGCTGGGGTATTAGCGCGAGTCGGACGAGGGGAGTTGAAACAAAGGGACGCAGCGTAGTTATTGGGGCCGAGCTATCGGCAAACCAAGCGGCTGATGAAACGCCACCGAATGCGGGTCGCCGAGGGGTTGGTACACGGGAATGCGGGTCGGCGATCACATCATGGCAAGCCGGAAGCGCTACGAAAAAAGGCGTTGCAGTTGGTGCGAGAGCACTACAGTGGAGCGCCGGGAGAGCGGTTTGGGCCCACGTTGGCAGCCGAGCATCTGAAGCAAGAGCATGGGGTGGAAGTAGACCATGAGACACTGCGGCGCTGGATGCTAGGGGCAGGGTTGTGGAGCCGGGAATGCAAGAGCCGGCAGCACCGACGCCGCCGGCCGCGAAAGACGAACTTTGGAGCCCTACTACAAATGGATGGGAGCTTCCATTACTGGCTGGAGAACCGAGGCGGACGAGGGTGCCTGATCAACTTGGTGGATGACGCGACGGGGACCACATTGGCGTGGTTTGCGGAAGAAGAAACGACCCTGGGCGGAGGCGGATGTATTGCGGGCCTGGGTGGAGCGATACGGGATACCGCGAGCGATCTACACGGACTGGAAAAATGTCTATCATGCTCCTACCGAAGGACCGGAGAAAGAAGCACGGCTGAGCCAATTTGGGCAGATGTGCGCCAAGCTGGGTATTGAGCTACTGGCCGCCAACTCACCGCAAGCCAAAGGACGAGTGGAACGCAACTACGGCACGCATCAGGCCGGCTGATCAAGAAATTGCGAAGACTTGGGATCATCCGCTATGAGGACGCCAACCGCTATCTGGAGCAGAGCTATCTGCCGGAGCACAACGCTCGGTTTGGAGTCGCACCGGCGGAGGCGGCCGACTTCCATGATGAACTGCGCAGCGACCTGGATCTGAATACGGTGTTCTGCCTGGAATGTGAGCGGGTGTTGAGCAACGATGGGGTGATCCGCTACGACAATCGGCTTCTGCAGCTGGAACCAGGTCAGATGTCAGCCGGAGGGAAAGTGCAGGTGCAGGAGCGGCGAGATGGAAGCTTGCGAGTGCTGTATCGCAGTCAACCGTTGCGCTGGAGTCAGATCAAAACGCTTCCCGAGCGCGTCCAGAAGAGCACGGAAAGAAAGCGACGAGCGGTTGTGATTCCACCGCCTAGTCATCCCTGGAAACGAGTTCCGATGACTACACCCAAGGCTGCGCTATGGAAATGAAGGTCCGTGGACAGCCGTGGAAAACTGGCGGCCTCCCGAAGAGCCAGTGTCAGTGTCGGCCAGCCAGTTTTCCACCGCTGCCCACCGCCCTTGGAAAACGCAAAGGCAGTGTTTCCCACATTCCCACAGCGCCTACTATTTTCGTTTTACAAAAGGGACATTCTAATCGAGCTCAAGGAAGGGGACATTTTTATCGAGCTTGCACAATTCTTGAAATTTCTTTGAAATTCCGCTTGACTTCGTAGATCGAAAGGCGTACGCTCCTTGGGCCGAACTTCTGTGTAGCACCGGGGCGCCGTCCGTCCGGCTGGCTTTGTTAAAGGAATGATTTTGGATGCACAATGTCGTTCGAAAGGCTCATATGAATAGACTGAAGCAAGGTTCGTTGTGCGTTTTTGCGGCGATTTGCTTGTTCGTCTCGCACGCTAACGGTCAGCTCACTACCGCTACCTTGACTGGAACTGTAACAGATGCATCCGGTGCAGCTATCCCAGGCGCCACTTTAAAACTGGATAATGTCACCCGCGGTACGTCCCGCACGGCCGTGACTGATGCGGGTGGACGGTTTTCTTTTGATTTTGTCCCAGTAGGGACCTATCGATTGACGGTTTCTCAAAGCGGCTTCGAGATTGGAACCCACTCGGGCATCGAATTAGTATCCGGCCAAGTTCTCGATTTGCCGATTCAACTCGCAATACAGCAGCAAACGCAAAGTATTGAGGTTCAAGCCAATGCGGCAGCGCTGGACACAACGGAGGCGCAGCAGGTCGCGACCCTCAACGAAGCTTTTGTGCACGAACTGCCTGTCGCTCATCTCGACTGGTCCAATCTCTTGGCGGATACCGCGGGCACCCAAAAGCCGCCATATCAAAGCAGCTTGAACAGCACCCTTCCCTATGGCAGCGGGGAAACCGTCAATGGCCTCCCATCGGCCGGTTATAACTTCATGGTGGATGGCACCAATGCCGGCAACAATGTGAATTTCCCGGGTTACAATCCCTACCAGGGAGTCGCTCTCATCAACGCGGTAAACAACGACTCAATTCAAGAATTGAGCGTCGCCAAGGGTACCCCTCCGGCAATCGTCGGCAATGCCATGGCCGCCAGCCTCAATATCATCACGAAGAGCGGCACCAATGCGTTTCACGGACGTGTGCATGAGGTAAACGAAGTCAGCGCGTACGACGCACGAAACCAATTCCTGACCTATAAGCCGAACACCGTGTTCAACGATTGGGGCGGGTCATTAGGGGGGCCGATACTAAAGAATAAGCTGTTCTTCTTTGGAAGCTATGAGCAAGCGTCCCTGGCCACCGCTAAGCCGATCAACGGCGCCGTTCCCACCCCTTATTTGATCAGCATCGCTCCTGCCATATACGACCCTCTGTTCGCCTTATTCCCTAAGGTAGCGCAGCCTGCAGGTAATCCTACAGCCACCAACGCGCAATACTTTGGCGCGGGGACTAACACGCAAAGGGATCACAACGGAGTGTTCCGGGGCGACTACTACATCGACCAAGACAATGAAGTTGCTGTCCGCTACATTTCATCCCACCCCTATGCGTTCTCGCCCGCTCTGCTCCAAGCCAATCCGAGAACATATGAGGACGCTGGAGACGACACGAGCGTCGCCTACACGCATACCTCGGCGCACTGGACGGAGGACACGCGCGTGGCCTATAACCGCATTAATATGTACCGGATCGACAAGCTACTGGCAGATCCAAACTTCGGAAACTTTAACTTTGGCTGGAGTTCAGCAGGCGCCAAGGAAGAGTGGGACTGGGGAAGCTTCACAACGATCCAAGAAGCTGTCTCATTTGTCCATGGGAGACAGAGCATCCAATTCGGCGGCATTATTGAGCGCCAGATAGCTTACCAGATTCAGTATGCACCCACGACGATCAACTATCCCAACCTCGCGGCGTTCCTGGCTGATGCGCCCAGTTCGGTCCAGATCCAGCTTCATGGGGATCCGACCTTAAGAACTCTCCCTGATGGTTCACCAGCCTTTAAGAACACCAGATTTCAGTATGGCGGGTATGTACAGGACGATATAAAGGTGACCAAGAACCTTACTCTGAATCTCGGCCTGCGATACGACTATTTCACAGTGCCTGTCGAGGTGAAGGATCGGGCCTATAATCGCTACCTCGATCCGAATAATCCGCAATTCGGTCCTGGTTTTGGTCCGGTCATAAACAAATACTACAATCCGGATTACAGCGGGATCCAGCCTCGAATCGGCTTGGCTTACAATCTTTCCGGGAAGGGCAAGACCGTCCTGCGCGCGGGTTTTGCAAAGATGGCCATGGGCCCCACGTTTTACTCGACCGTCAAAGAGGTTTACATGCTCGGTCCTACTATTCCGTTCGCGTATACCTTGAACGCGGCTCAGACCAAGACCTCCGGACTGAATTATCCGTTCAACGCGAATAACTACCTTAGTGAACTTCAAACACTTCAGACATCAGGTGTGGTTTCCACCCAGATTCCTGTTCAGGACGCAGAGGACCTGCACTATCCCAACCCCTACAGTCTTCAGTGGATGTTCGGCATCCAGCAGAGTCTGCGATGGCAAATGGTCCTAGAAACAAATTACAACGGCAACCGAGGTTTGAACGAAGCGGTCTCTGAGACTGTTAACCTGCCAAATCGAGTTACCGGTATCGCCCCTAGTCCTACACAAGGTAAGCAGGGTTTATTGGGACCTTATGGCCGAAGCAAATATGCATCGCTTCAGATCACGCTTAGGAAGGCACTCTCAAATGGTCTAACCTTCTCCTCCGCGTTCACCTACGCTAGGGATTCCGCGGAGGGTAGTGCAGACCTGCTCTTGCAAGGCGCTCCACAGGATATTTACAACCGTAGCGCTGACTGGGGTCCGGCAGTCAACGATATCCAGATGCGATCAGTGACGAGCGCAATTTGGGAGTTGCCGCTCACACACTGGGCGGACATGACCGGCCCGGTGTCGAACTTGCTGCTGAGAGGCTGGCAGTTGAGTGGGGTCTTCACAGCCCAGACTGGCCTGCCCGCAAACATCACCAACGTTCTGTCATCCAATGGTCCCGACCGGCCGAATGCATGCGGATGCGGAGTACCGACCTATTTGAGTGGTTACCAAACTGGGGTCAACCAACTCTTAAATCCGGCAGCTTTCATCTCGGTCCCTATCTCGGCGTTAAGCGGCGAACAGATTGCAGGTGGCAATCTGAGTTACAATGCAGTCCGAGCTCCGGGTTTGGTGAACCTGGATGCAGCTCTCGCCAAGACGTTTATGCTAACGGAAAGGTTCCGGTTTCGGCTTCGTGCTGAGACGTTCAACACCCTGAATCACACAAGCTTAACCGGACTGGTCACTACCCTCGGCACGGCCAACTTCGGTCGCCTTACCCAGGCGACGGCACGCAGCATGCAGCTTGCAGCACAATTGACTTTCTGAAGCATTAGAGGGTACCCTTAAACTCGTATACTTGTCCTTCTGAAGACGAGCGGTCTCTTTTTATGGAACATGTTGATCGAGCGGCGTACAAGCGCATCTTGATCAAGACAGGTTGCTATCTCGTTCTTCACGTGGCTTGGTTACAGGCAGCGCCACCGCCCCAGGCTGGGACTCCACAAGCGCAGCCTTCCCCTCCGTCCGCGCACGTCGCTTTACCTCAGCGTGCCTTGCTGGACAAGTACTGCGTTACCTGCCACAACCAACGCCTACGCACGGCAAGTATCTTGCTTGATAAGGCGGACGTCGCGAATGTTAGCACCAGTGCGGATATGTGGGAGAAGGTGGTGCACAAGATTCGTACGGGTGAAATGCCTCCTGCCGGCTTACCACGTCCGGATAAAGCCACGTTCGACGCTTTTGCGTCCTGGTTAGAAACTGCGCTTGACCATGCGGCGGCTGCCAAGCCGAATCCCGGCCGAATACCGCTCCATCGCCTGAACCGCACCGAATACGGCAACGCCGTGCGCGATTTGCTGGCGCTCGATATCGAGGACCGGTCGTTTTTGATTGCCGACGATGTGGACCAGCATGGGTTTGACAATATTGCGGACGTTCTGTCGGTTTCTCCGGTGCTAATGGAGCAATACATGTCCGCGGCCCGGAAGATCAGCCGTCTTGCCGTGGGAGATCCCACGATCCTTCCGGTCTTCGAAACTTATAATGTTCCGATTACGCTGAGTCAACACGAGCGAATGAGCGAAGATCTGCCCTTTGGCTCTCGAGGTGGCGTTGCCATAAGCCATCACTTTCCACTGGATGGCGAGTACGACATCAGAATCCGTCTTCAGCGAACGATTTACGGCTATATACGTGGCCTCGGCCGGCCGCACCAGCTAGACGTGCGAGTAAACGGCAAGCGAATAAAGGTATTCACGGTGGGTGGTGACGCGCCTGCGGGGCTGGCGTCTCCAGCGACTTACTCCGGCAACATCATGGGCGACCCTAAGTGGGATCTTTATATGCACGAGGCGGACAAGGGCCTGGAAGTTCGATTTACCGCTAAGGCGGCCACTGCAAAGGTGACCGTTTCCTTTGTAAAAGATCTTCCGGAATCTGAAGAGATACCTCAACCAACTGAAACCGGTTTTGGTTTGTCCGTTGATGAAATGTATCAGGGCGATCCGGCCGTGGAGAGTATTGCCATTGGTGGCCCAACCCGCGTGGATGGGCCTGGCGATACCGCCAGCCGCCACAAGATCTTTGTATGCCGACCGAATAACAGTACAACAGAGCAGCCCTGTGCCAGGGAGATTATCTCGACCCTGGGGCGGCGTGCGTTCCGCCGGTCTGTCACCGATGCGGAACTGGCCATGCTCCTTAGCTTCTATGATAGTGGCCGCAAGCAAGGGGGATTCGAGACTGGAATTCAGTTGGCACTCGAGAGAATCCTGGCTGACCCTAATTTTCTTTTTAGAATCGAACGAGACCCATCGAATGCCGCGCCCGGTAATGTGTATCGCCTGAGCGATCTCGAACTCGCTTCCCGTTTATCTTTTTTCTTGTGGAGCAGTATCCCGGATGACGAACTGGTCAACATCGCTGCCGCTGGCAAGCTCAAGGATTCGGCGATATTCGAACAGCAGGTGCGGCGGATGTTGGCCGATGATCGTGCGGATGCACTAGTATCTAATTTCGCCGCCGAGTGGCTGCAACTACCAAAACTTCGGAGTTCCGTTCCCGATCCGGAACAGTTCCCCGATTTCGACGACAATCTGCGCGACGCATTCGTGAAGGAAACCGAGCTTTTCATCGCGAATCAAATGCGCGCCGATCTTAGCATCAAAGATCTGCTGACGGCGAATTATACGTTTGCGAACGATCGGCTGGCGCAATTCTATGGAATACCGAACGTCTACGGCAGCCACTTTCGGATGGTAAAATTCCGAAATCAGGAGCGAGGCGGACTGCTGGCCCAGGGTAGCGTGCTCATGGCCACCTCCTATCCCAACCGGACCTCGCCGGTGCTACGCGGCAAATGGTTGCTTGACAATATTCTTGGCACGCCGGCTCCCGCGCCTCCGCCCAATGTGCCTCCGCTGAAGGAAAGCGGCGCGGATGGGAAACCAACCTCGGTTCGCGAGCGGATGGAAGAGCACCGCAATAATCCTGCTTGCTCGGGCTGCCACGCGCGTATGGACCCTCTGGGGTTCGCGCTCGAAAAGTTTGACGCAGTCGGGCGGTGGCGGACTAGCAGCGATGGTCTGCCGATTGATGCGTCCGGTTCCCTGTCTGATGGCACCAAATTTGAGGGCGTTGAGGGGCTGCGCAAGGTCGTGTTAAGCCGAGGCGACCAGTTTGTCTCTACCTTCACATCGAAGCTCCTGACATACGGGCTCGGGCGTGAGAATGAATACTACGATCTTCCGTCGATTCGCAAGATCGTAAAAGATGCTGCCGCCAGTAATTATCGTTGGTCGTCTATCATTTTGGGCGTCGTTAAGAGTACTCCGTTTCAGATGAGCATCGTTAAGAGTACGGCGTCTCAGATAATTGCTTCGAATGGCGCTGACAATCAGAAAAGAGGAGCACGGAAGTGACATTTATCACGAAAAAGTCCCTGGACCGGCGTACGATCCTGCGTGGGTTTGGTACGGCGCTGGCGCTCCCAGTGCTGGAGAGCATGGCGCCGGCCCTGCGGGCGTTTGACAAAACTTCGGCCGCACCAGTGAAGCGCTTGGGGATAGTCTACACGCCCAACGGCCGCACGATGAAAAACTGGACACCGGTCGGCGAAGGGACCGCCTTCGAGTTCTCGCCGACGCTCGAAGCTCTGAAACCGTATCGCGATCAATTGTTGGTCTTGACCGGCCTGAATCGTCGGTTGCCAGGCGATCATGTCATCGGGGTCCATTGTGGCGCTTCCACGGGTTTTCTGACAGACTGCCTTCCCGAACCAACGGACATTTCCAATCTTCATGCAGGCATCTCAGCCGATCAGATCGCGGCCACACACTGCGGCCAATACACGCAACTGGCGTCGCTGGAGCTGGGACTGGAGTCTACCGATTTTGGGGGTACCAGTGAGACAGGCTTTAGCAAAGCGTACGTAAGCACGCTGTGCTGGCGCAGCGCCTCGACGCCGTTGCCAATGGAAAATAACCCGCGCGCGGTTTTTGAGCGGTTGTTCGGCGACAGCGGAAGCACCAATCCAACTGCGCGTCTGGCCCGGCTGAAGCAGGAGCAGAGTATTCTCGACTCGGTCACTCAGTCCGTAGCTGACTTGGGGCGCGACCTCGGACAAGGTGACCGCACCAAGCTCAACGAGTACCTGGATGCGGTTCGCGATGTGGAGCGGCGCATTCAAAAGACCGAGGAGCAAAATGGGAACGCGCTCCCTGTGTTCGAGCACCCGGCTGGGATCCCGGCTAATTACGCCGAACACGTCAAGTTGATGTACGACCTGTGGGTGCTGGCGTATCAAGCCGACCTGACGCGCGTGATTACGTTTATGGTGGGACACGAACTCAGCGGCCAGACCTTTCCTGAGATCGGTGTTCCGGACGCGCACCACGCGATTTCGCACCACCAGGGCAATCCAGTGAGTCTTGAGAAGCTCGCTAAGATCGATGCCTATCATGTTTCACTCTTCTCTTATTTTGTGGAGAAGCTTCGATCCACACGCGACGGAGACGGATCTCTGCTGGATCACTCCATGATCCTTTATGGCGCAGGCATGAGCGATAGCAACCGGCACGATCCAAAGAACCTGCCCCTCCTATTGCTGGGTGGCGGATGCGGTCAACTCAAAGGCGGACGGCACCTGCGGTATAAGGACACGCCAGCGGCGAACCTGCACCTGACTTTGCTCGACAAGCTGGGTGTGCACACAGATAGCATCGGCGACAGCTACGGAGAATTGACCGACCTGTCGTAATTCGTGACCCAATGAGGAGCGAGATGTTTATCAGATTGAAAGGGCCACTGGGCTGTGGCTGGGTGGGCTGGAGTGTGCTATCAATCGCCTGCTTTGCTGCTCCGCCGGATTCTCGAGTCGCCGACGCGGCTAAGCATCAAAACCAAGCAGCCGTGCGAACGCTTGTGGCGGAGCATGCGGACGTGAATGCGCATGAGGAAGACGGCGCTACGGCGCTCCAATGGGCAGCGCATTGGGATGATCTGGAAACAGCGGATCTGCTCATTCACGCGGGCGCTAACGTAAATGCCGCGAACGAGCTGGGTGTAACACCGCTCTCGCTCGCCTGCGAGAACGGAAGCGCGGCGATGGTGGGCAAGCTGTTGCAGGCTGGGGCGAGCGCGAATTTGACGCCACTCAACGGTGAGACGCCACTGATGACGTGCTCGCGCGCCGACGGCGTGGATGCGGTCAAGGCTTTATTGGCTCATGGCGCGGATGTTAACGCGAAAGAACATTCGGAGGGCCAGACCGCCCTGATGTGGGCTGTCGCGGAAAAGCATCCGGATGTCACACGCGTACTCCTCGAGCATGGCGCGGACGTCCACGCTCGTTCCCGCACCTTTGGTCGGCTTATCGTGCGAGACGAGAACGGCGCCAGGCTGGTTTGTCCTCCGCCGCCAGGCGTAACTGCTCCGTGCGTGAACGCTGAAACGGTCGAGAAGGGCGGGAGCACCCCGCTGCTTTTTGCAGCACGATCAGGCGACATCGAATCCGCGAAGCTCATGGTTGTCGCTGGAGCCAATGTCAATGACGAAGCCCCGGATGGCAATAGCGTGTTAGTGGTCGCCGCCTACAGTGACCACGGAGAATTGGCGGAGTTTCTGCTGAATAAAGATGCCAACCCGAGCGCCGATAAAGGGGGGTACTCAGCCTTGCACGTCGCGCTGCTGCGGGATGATCCGGAGTTGGTGAAATCGCTTCTGGCTCATGCTGCCAATCCAAACGCGCGAATCACGAAGGGCACTCCACACATGCGTTCGTCGCAACAGTTTGCGCTGCCCGAGTCCTTGGTAGGCGCGACCCCGTTTTTCCTCGCGGCCAAGTATGCCGAGCCTGAAATGATGCGGGCGCTGGTTGCGGCCGGCGCAGATCCTTTGATCCCGACGCAGGATGGCACCACGCCGCTGATGGCGTCTGCCGGAGTCGGATATAGAGGCGGTGAGACCAGACGCAGCAGAGAATATCATCGGCTTCCGCCCGCGGATGATAATCGAACCTTAGAAGCGTTAAAGGTTGCTATCAGCGTCGGCGCCGACGTCAACGCCTCCAATCAGGCTGGGAACACGGCCCTACATGGGGCAGCATCCAAGGCATATACGGATGTCATAAAGCTGCTGGTGGAAAAGGGCGCCAAGCTGGACGTCAGAAACAAGCGAGGAGAGACGCCGTTGACGCTGGCGAGCGCAGAACCCAACCGGGTCTATGCTGAGCGTGATCGGAGCGGCACAAAGGCTCTCCTGCTCCAATTGGGGGCAAAAGACGCCGGAAACATTCCACAGCAGCCTAAGAATCTCAAAGTGCTTGCGGACGCCTCTGAAGTCCGTCCCACGATGGCGCAATTCACTAGCGGCTTAGGTGTTCAGTGCGCCTTCTGCCATGTTCAGGATCGTTCTAGCGATGAGAATCCGAAGAAACAAGTCGCGCGCATGATGTTGACCATGGTGAACGAAATCAACGCGAGGTTTCCTGACCACAAGGCACACATCAGTTGCTACACCTGCCACCGCGGTGAGAATGAGCCAAAGATGGAACCCGCCGCCACGGCGCCCGCGCAGTAAGTAGACCCGGTCAATCCAATGAATCGTCTAAACCAGTTGTCTTTTCCCCGAACAGTCGCGACGGCCGCCACGATTGCGTGTTTATGTTGGAGCGCAATCGGAACCCGCACAGCCAGGGCGGCGACGAGTAATGTACCGGTGCTGGAAGTGGATGCATCTTGGCCGCAGCCATTGCCGAATAAATGGCTCGTCGGGGCCGTCTGCGGCACGGCACTTGGACCGCAGGATCACATCTGGATTCTTCATCGCCCAAAGACGTTGGGCGACGATCAGAAATCCGCGGCGCCCCCGGTTATCGAATTCGATTCCCGGGGTAAGGTGGTTCGAGCCTGGGGCGGGCCAGGCGCCGGTTATGAGTGGCTATCCCAGGAGCACGGGCTCTTCATCGATTACAAGAACCATGTCTGGATCAGCGGTGTCGCAGGCAAAGACTACGGGCGTATTTTGAAATTCACCACCGACGGAAAGTTTCTAATGTCGATCGGCGCACCGCTGGAGCCGGGCGAGAAGCCGAGCAACAACAGCACAGCGCACCTTGGCAGGCAGCCGGCGGATATGTACGTCGATCCGAAGGCCAACGAGCTCTATGTTGCCGATGGCGATGGGGGCGCCCAGCGGGTAATTGTTTTCGATGCGGACACAGGTGCATTCAAAAGAATCTGGGGCGCCTACGGTGAGAAACCGACCGAAGGCCCGGCGGCCAAGTATGATCCGAACGCACCAGTTTCGAAGTCGTTCTTGAGCGGCGTGCACTGCGTAGTGATCCCGAACGACGGCCTCGTCTATGTTTGCGATCGAAATTCAGACCGGATTCAGGTATTTCACAAAGACGGTACGTTCGTGAAAGAAGCGTTTATCGAGCGGAGCACTCTCGGTAATGGGTCCACTTTCGACATCGATTTCACACCCGATCAGAGGCACCTTTATGTGCCGGATGGAACCAACCAAAAGGTCTGGATTCTGCAGCGGGATACTTTAGAAATCGTTGGATCGTTTGGCGAAGTGGGCCACGGCGCTGGACAGTTCCGGAATGTCCATTCCGTGACCGTAGACTCGAAAGGCAATGTGTATACCGGCGAGGTCGACGGCAAGCGCGTCCAGAAGTTCGTGCTCAAAACAGTACAAGCTCGTTAGCGAACTACAGTCTCATGAAATTCACGTTGAGGAGGCTATATGGATGCGATTATTTCAAGTCTGTTGGACCGCTTCGAGAGAAGCGTGCTGACGCGCCGCGAGTTGATTCAGGGTCTCACCATGCTGACTGCGGCAGGTGGAGCTTCGCAAGCGCAAGATACCCGCGGCATTAAAGCGACGAAGATCGACCACGTAAGCATTCAAGTCAATGATTTGCCCCGTTCCGTTGCTTTCTATCAGAAGATGTTCGGACTGACCGTAGTGAGTGAGGACAAACCGAACGAAATCGTGCGCCTCGGAGCCGGGAAAACGCTTGTTTCTCTTCACCACAAGAGCCCTACAGGCCTGGTGGATCACTTCGCAATCGGTGTCGAGAAGTTCAACAAGGAATCAGTGACACGCGAATTGAAAGAGCGCGGAGCAACTCCGGAAGACTACCTGGATGCTGGATTTCATATCAAAGATCCGGAAGGAATCAGCGTCCGGATTGTCGGAGGCTGAGATAATCGAACAAGGCGGCCTATCAGGGATGTCGTGTGCATTAATTCGCAGCCTCCACTCCGCCCACAGTGAGCGATCCGGTGCCGCTGCACCCGTTCGCGCGATAGCGTAGGAACTTCTGGACCCGTTTTGCGGTGTCGACTTCCCCTGTATAGATGTTACCCTTGCTGTCCACGCTCACTTGATGTAAGTAGTGGAATTCTCCGGCATTCCGGCCACTACGTCCGAGTTGGCCCAGTTCCTGCAGATTATTTCGATTCAGGATGTAAATTGTCTGGTTGGCGTTGTCTCCGATATAAAGACAGCTCTGCGCCTTGTCCGTGGAGAAATTCATCGAAACGGCTGTTCCAATAATGTTAGTGTGCTCACTGACGAATTGCTCGGCTAAGAAGCCGCATTTGCCGGGCTCGCCACTCGGATTGTTGCATGGCTTGCCCAGCGTGCCATCGTTCTTGTCAAACACCTGAATGCGATCATTTCCGCGATCGCAGACGTAAATCTTGCCGTCATTGGCGATCTTCACGCAGTGCACGGGATTGCGGAAGAATGCGGGCTTTTTGTTGCCTTTGGAATAATCGGCGATCCACGGCCCGGCCGCCTTGGCAGCTGCGTCGTCGACGGGATTGTTTCCATAGGCGCCGAAATGGCCGATATATTTGCCGCTGTTGGCGTCAACGATCAGCACCCGGCGGTTTCCGTAGCCGTCCGCGACGTACAGGCGGTTCGTGGCGGGATCGACCACCATGTCCGCCGCCTGATAGAGCACTGGCGTGTCATTAATACCACCATTGGTGTCGTTGCTGTTGGGTCCCTTTGGAGTTCCGCCGATCCTCAGCTTGAAATTGCCGTTCATATCAAATTTCAGTACAAAGCCGTCGCCGCCTTCTTTGTTTGTCGTCCAAGGCGGATCTCGCCGGCTGGCAGTCCCTCGGCCTGCAATCCCTTGGCCACTGCCCGCCGCCGAATTTCCCGACAGCCAGACATTGTCGTTCTGGTCAATGTAAATACCGTGCTCACTGGTTGGCCAGATACACCCCGCCTCCGCCTTACATTTACCGCCGATGAAACCGGGATCGGACGGACCACCCCAGGCACGCAACAGCTTGCCGTCGGTATCGAACTCCAGAACGGAAGGAGCAGCTTTGCAGCAATCGGAGACGGGGCCATACGGGCGCTCTTGGCCCAGTCCGTTGATCGGCTGACCCTTGTCGTTGGTGGCGCCCGGCACCGGCCCTTCCAGTCCAGCCTCGTCAGTCGACATGGTGCGGGGCCGGTTGTAGATCCAGACATGGTCATGCTTGTCGACATAGAGCCCGCCTATTTGGCCAAGAAGCCAGTTGTTGGGCAGCGGCTGCGGCCATGAGGGATCGACTACGAAACCTGGTGTCTTGCCGGTGCTGGATGCATTGTACACACCCGTTTTTTTGAATAGCCGGTCAAGCGAGCCGTTGTTCCCTAGGGCACTCATATCGGGACCGGCGGCGATGACCAGGCTGGTCAGGGTCAATACCATCGCGAGCAGCGTGGCCCACACTTTACTAACCATAGTTCTCGTTTTCCTTTCAACACGCGCCCAAAAGGCGCTGTAGCGAGCCGGTCTGCGAGCGCAGAGCCGCATAAAGTATATAACGATTCGATCGTGCTAAGAGTATCGTGCTTCCATCGTGCTTCCATGGTGCTTTTGTAAAGCCGTCTAGCCCTACAACTGTCCCCGTGTAGGCCCACGTTTCTTGCTTACTCTTCCGCCGGCGGAATGAGGTCCTGCGGAAGGGCCCATCGGGGTTTGAAATTCTACTACGCCAACGCTGAGTTCCAATTTTGCGACCACCTGGTGAATCGCTGTACGAGCGCACCTTCACCGGAATTCAAGCAGAGTTCCAAACGCATGAAGTTGACGATGTCGGCGCCGCTTAAAAGCCGCCGAGTCCGAGAGGGTTTTTTCGCCGATTGCGGGAGCCAAGGGGATTTCGCAACAAAAATCGGCGGGGACGTCACACTTCCCAAAGGGCGTTTTTCATTCCCAATCTGCTGTTCACATTACCCATGGCGATAAAATCAGCTAACTAGGCTATGTCTACGGCTCCCGGAACGCGTTTGGGACCCTATGAGATCCTTGCCCCTCTCGGCGCGGGCGGCATGGGCGAGGTCTACCGCGCCAGGGACACGAAACTGGACCGTGACGTCGCCATAAAAATTCTTCCCGATGCCCTGGCTCAGGTTCCCGAAAGGCTGG
>Ga0185299_10000602_pt1 | contig 90872 bp, 73 predicted proteins | sample PaiPotPPA55metaG_FD_128002 | JGI IMG/M metagenome (GOLD analysis project Ga0185299, IMG submission 128002) | Iron sulfur acid spring bacterial and archeal communities from Banff, Canada, to study Microbial Dark Matter (Phase II) - Paint Pots PPA... ...
AGACGCAACTGGCGCAAAGCACGATTCAACTCGATTAGGTTCATTCTGGTTGCTCCTTGATTTTGAGATTGATGAAATCGCGATACACGGTAAGTTCACGGATCAGGGGATCGATCTGCCGCAAAAATATTTGTGGATGCGGCCGGCGTTCGAGGTAACGACGTACGAAACGGTATTCGTACACTGCGATGTCGAGGGCAGCAGCGCAGGCATCTTCGACTGCCGCCGTTCCGTATTTCTTCATCAGGGAAAGTACGCCCAGGATGCGGCGGATGCCTGTGTCTCCTTGCCGGTCGTACAGCAACTGGCAGAACTTGCCAGTCTGAGTGCCTGCATGTGTAGCCCGTCGCAAGAGCTGCGCCGTGCTCAGCGGCATTTTCTTTGGGTGATCTTCTTCCTCGATGCGATATCCGCCGCGCTTCTGACGCAGGTGCTCGCGCAGGAGTTGGTTGGTGTTGGGATGCAGGATGCGCACGTGCAGCGCGTCCCATTGCACCTTCACGGAACGCCCGATCCATCCTGGCGGCAACCCGTAGTAGGCGGCTTCCACTTCCACACAACCATCCAGATGCACCACCCGTTCTCCGTATTGGTAGTAGCGGAACGGTTCCAGAGGCAGCAGCAACAAGTGCGGTTTTTCTTCGAGGAACATGGCGGCAACCTGACGTTTGGTCGTGCCGTGGATACGAGTGTTGGCCCAGCGCTCTTCCCAGCGGTCGAGATACGTTTGCGCTTCTTCTAAACTCTCGAAGCGCATCCCTTTGAGCGCCGTTCTCTTGGTGTAGCCAATGCCCGACTCCACTTTCCCTTTGCGATCGGGATCCTGGATCCGGCAAGGCAGTGCTGCGACACCGTAGTGAGCCAGGACATCGCGGAACAGAGGGTTGACCGTGGGATCGTAGAGGTCAGGAACCGTCACGCCTTCTTTCAAGTTGTCGAGAACGATGAGTCTTGGACAACCGCCTAGGCGACGAAATGCTTTCTCATGCAGTTCCGCCCAGGTGCGTACACTCGACCGCCAGGTGAGCAAGCGCACGCATTTGCGGCTATAGCCGAGCGTCAGCACGAACAGCCGCGTCCGGCGATACTTGCCGCTCTGCGGATCACGCACCATCGGACCACTGCCGTAGTCGACTTGTGCTTCTTCTCCCGGTGCCGTGACGATGATGCCCGCTGCTTCCCGGCGCCGCGGGCCGCGCAGCTTGCGCACGAAACGCTTCACCGCCTGATAGTCCCCGGCAAAGCCGTGGTCCGAGACCAAGTCTTGCCAGATCGCCTTGCTGTTGCGTCCCAGGGCCAGGCCCTGTTCGATGAGTTCTCGGTACGCTTCACAGGTACTTCGGATGGCCGGTTTTGCTGAAAAAGGCGTAATAAAGTCGGGGGTCACCTCCTTGGCCGGTTTTGCCTCACGGTCGGGAGTCACTTCGTTGGCCGGTTTTGCCGGGATCCGCTTTCCCCAGAAGCGCGGCAGCCGTACAACAACGCCGGCCGCCTTCAGGTAAGCGCTGGCTGTTTCTCGACGCGCACCAGTGGCTTGCTCGATGCGCCGTAAAGGCCATCCGAGCTTCCCTAGTGCGATGACTTGTTGCTTTTTTTCTTCGCTCAAGACATTGCTCATGCCGAAGGAGCCTACAAATGCTCCCTGCGGAGTCAATGTCCTGGACTTCTACCGTTGGCCGGTTTTCAGGTGACCATCATTGGCCGGTTTTGGGTGACCCCTGAGGGCTTTTTCCGCTCACCACGCCGTAGAACGAAGTTATGCGAATCGGAATATATGCTCGTGTTAGTACCAGGGAGCAAAGTTGTGAACTGCAACTCCGAGACCTCCGAGCTTACTGCACAGCTCGAGGGTTTGACCTTATCCACGAATACGTTGACGTAGGCCAATCGGGCGCAAAGGACTCGCGTCCTGAGCTAGATAAACTCATGAGTGACGCTCGCAAAAGGCAGTTTGATGCGATCGTGGTGTGGCGATTTGATAGGTTCGCCCGATCCACCAAACATCTACTTGCGGCACTAGAGGAATTTCGCTCGCTCGGCATCCAGTTCATTAGCTATCAAGAAAATATGGACACCAGCAGTCCGCTGGGACAGGCGCTCTTCACGATCGTCTCCGCAGTCGCTCAGCTTGAGCGTGATCTAATTCGGGAAAGGGTTACTGCCGGAATTAGGAATGCGCGAGCGAATGGCAGGAAGTTGGGTCGGCCGACTAGTGCAGTAGACTGCAACCAAATTCTGGAAATGAAGACCGAAGGCCACAGCCTGCGACAGATAGCGGCGAGCCTGGGTGTCGGGTACGGAACAGTTCGGTCAAGAATCGCAAATCCAGTGAGCTAAAAACCCCATGCGAAAACCGCTTCAGAAAGCCGGCGATCAAACACACTTACAAGCCCTCGTCCAAATACGTTCGCGCACAAACTGACGCGAACTGCTCCAGGTCCCAACGCCAGCGGGCTTTTGAGCGCGGATCGGACTTTTCAAGCAGGAATACTTCTATCGCGTCGGATAGCCTTTGCCGATTGGCCTTCCCTGCCTCTTCGGGAAGGTTCTCGCCAGCGAGTAGTCGCTCTTGGCGTAACTGGGCCGCAACCGCGTCGTTCGGGTCTGGACCGACTCTGTGGTATTTTTGCTGAGTACCTTGAAGCCACTTCAACCAGTAAACGCCCCCAGGTACTGTTTTCAAGCGTGCGTTACCAATCCATTCAGCTTTCAACGTCTTTTGCTTACCCTTCTCGTTCACCCGTACAAATATCCCCACCTTTTTGTTGGCCATACGGACCTCTACATTTATTCTTCGGCGGGAAATTGAAAAAGGCTAAAGATTGGCGAAAAAAGACGAAAATTTACTGGGAGCAGGTACTGTGAAAAATTTCGCTCCTAAGTGTCGCGTTTTGAATAGTTAGAAATTTTGGCTGGGAGGCCTGGACTCGAACCAGGATAGCCAGATTCAGAGTCTGGAGTCCTACCAATTGGACGACCTCCCAGCAGGTTGATAACAAACACCTTTAGTGCCGTGCAATCACCAGTAAATCACCCAGCTTACACTCACCTTTCACTCCGGAAGAACCCGCCGTCAGAAGACGAAATGATCCTAAGAACGTTGCGCTGCATGTGCGATCTACCGAAGCCGCAACTCATGGTGTACCAAGACCTTATGACAAGACGCTGTGATTGGCAAACTGGGGTTGACGCTTGTTCTTTGTCCTGCGGCCGAGCAACAGAATTCCAAACAAGCATCCCAGAATCTCGAGCGCAAGAAGGATGAAGACACTTGCGTCGAACCGGGCAGTCCAATCACCGAGTGCGACCATGAAAACATTGTTTGCCGATGCATGCAAGAAGTGCTCGTAAAGATCGGCAACTAAGGCGGCCAAAAAGAAAATCAACGAGACCAACCCAGTGAGTTTATCGCTGAGCTTCCATATTGCAATGGATACGCCCAAATGCCCTAACGTTATTAAAGTTATGGCCAGCCAGCTAATGTCGTTGTTTGGGGCCGGGAGAACCTTTGCCGCAAGGAACAGGTGCAAGACAGCGACGACCCAGTGTGCGATAACAACTAGCAGAGTGAGCATATGCATCTTGCTACCCGGCATCAGTGTGTTAACCCTCGCAATCCGCAACGGCGATACCTACCCTTGTTACATCGACAGCTGACTACGAGGTGCGTGAAAGAGTTCCGCTGGGCGTAGCCAACAATTACGCCCATCTATTTTACGCACAGACGCGCGTGAAAACCATAGACAGATTAAAACCAATCACGATGCACCCCCTTGACGATTGAATGGCGAGGAATCTTCCACTGAAATTTGCCTGATCGACGCAAATCACCGCCAAATGGCGGCCGACATCAGCCTACTTAAGTCGTAGAAAACACACGGAAACACTGGGGGATTGCAAAATTCACAGTCTGGAGTCCTACCAATCGGACGACCTCCCAGCGGGGAGGAATAAAAAGGAATCGCGACACATCCGGCTGTGCCGGCAGGCACGATTCATCTTACCTAATTTAATCGGGATTACTGAAGGCGTCAACCAATCCGCGTGCCACTGATAGCCTGTGTGACGATTCTGTGGCGCACCGTGGAGGCATTCTAGTTCTTCACGGCGCGGCTGGCTTCATTCGGCCGCGATCGATCACATATTCTACGCTGCCCCACACCACATGATTGGATGCGAAGCTCGCGGTCCACACCACGAAATGAATTGCATCCCACAACGGCACCAGCCACAACCGGCGGCGCACCACTTCATCACCAACCACGGACACGCCCACGAACCACGCCATTGCCAATCGCAACACCAAATATACGAGTAAGTACGAAGCGGCAATCCAGCGCGTAGGCGCTAGCGAAGCGGCGGCTATGGTCCACGGCAGACCTTGCGTAAATAGCAGCGCGGCATAAGAAGCGGGGCGGCACAAACGTACCGTGCGGGCCCAACGCAACTGATGTTGCCAGAAACTGCGCAGTGATTGTGCCGGGTACATGGTCGAGACCGTTTCATGAGAAAGCACTACTTGTCCGCCGGACTCCGTGACGCGGCGTCCAATCTCGTAATCGTCGGCCAGGAAGGCGGCGATGGCTTCGAAGCCGCCAATTTTGCGCATCCATGTTTTTGTCGTCGCGACAGAAGCGCCGAGCGTAAATTTGACGCCCTCTGTCCAAGAGGCCATCAAGACACCGGCGAAAAAATCACTCGAGGTCCCGACGGCCTCGAGATCCGCGTAAAGATTATTCTGCGCAACGCCGCGGTAGAATGAGGTTACCGCCCCGACGTTGGCATCGCGCAACGGCGCGACAACGTTGCGCAGATATTTCGGACCCACGCGCACATCCCCGTCACTTAGCGCCAGAACTTCATGCTTGGCCTCACGGGTCAATCGCGCCAGATTGTTAACTTTTTGATTGGCGCCAAAGTGTTCGGCGCCAATCAGGAGGACGATGTGGCACCGCGGATATTCTGCGATCAGGCGCGTAACCACCGCAACTGCCGGGTCGGTCTGCTCGTTAACAGCAAAAAGTATTTCGTATTCGGGATAATCCTGGGTGCAGAAACTCGCGTAGTTCTCGTAGGATGCGAAATCAACACCATGGACAGGCTTCAGGATACTTACAGGTGGCTCAAATGTTGGCGTGGTTCTTGGCGGCGCCTGCGTCTTCGCTCCGCGAGAAAAGGCCAACACCGCAAAAATCACCAGCAGGTAATAGATCAGGGGAAAAGTAGCAACTACCAGCACCGCAACGACCCATCCGTGGTGGAGATGAATCATTGTTGCTTGCTCATGTCGGAATTATCCGGCAGCCACGATAGCCACGCCTACACAAACCAGAAACACGCCGGCCCAGCGCACGCCGTTCACGTCTTCCTTTAAAATATATTTTGCGCCAAGCGTGCCCACCACATAACTCAACGCCGAGGCAGGGATCACCAGACTGATCGGCTCCCACGACAGCAGCACCAGCAACAAATAAAACGATAAGGCCATCAGCGGGACGCCTACCCAAAACCATCCGGTGCGAAAAGCACGGCCCAGAAAGCTGAGCACTGGTTTGATTCGCAAATGGTCCGGAGCGCCAGCTTTTTTCATGCCGTAGGTTACCGCCAATTCTCCCGCCGATCCCGACAACACAAAAATCGCCAGCGTAGTGGCAGTGCGAATCATTGCACGGCCTCCGCGACAGCGCTGGTACTGGGCTTGGTTTGCCCCACCAGAAATACACCGGCACAAATAAGCGCTACACCTATCCAACGCCGGGGAGAAACGGTCTCGCCGAGTACGGTCATGCCCACAAAGGTCACGGCTACGTAGCCAATCGCTGATGCCGGCATGACGTAACTGTAGTCCGCCCAGCTGAGGACGGTCATATTGGAAAGCATGAAACCGGTGAGAAAAAGGATTGCGAACCATATCGTTCCGCTGGTCATGGCCAGCCGGAAGGCTTGGAAGAGTCCGCCGTGGGTCAAGGTGACGGGACCAATTTCGGTCATGCCGCGCTTGAGCAGCGAATCACCAGTCGTGGCACACACCATCATGGCGAAGACCATTACCAACGTCTTCAAGCGGAGCTTTCGCTCGTGAGACATCTCTTATTGGTTAGTCGTTGCCGGAGGCCGAGGACGCCTGCGAGACCGCGACTAAGGGCTTCTCGCCGTCGCCGCCTTCGCGCGCCCACTTCAAACGTTCCGCGCGCAGCTTCAAAAATTCCGTCGCTTCGTGGTATAGGCGCTTGCGCTCGTGGCCATCCCAGAGAGCTTCTTTGACGATGCGCCATACGACTTTCGGACGGAAATAATACTCATCGTAAAAGCGGTTTACTCCCGACATCATCTCGGCCTTGGAGAGATGGGGATACTCAATATGCGGCAACTGGTGTCCGCCCATGTCGGCCAGTGCTTCAACCTTGAGGAAGCCTTCCTTGGCCATCGAATCGTACAATTCTGTGCCCGGCATTGCATGGGCAATGGAAACCTGAATCGTTTCGGGATCGAGTTCCTTGGCGAAATCGATCGTCTTCTGAATGGTCTCGCGCGTTTCGCCGGGCAGGCCGATGATGAAATCGCCGTGAACGCGGATGCCGACTTTGCGGCAATTCTTCATGAAGGTTCGGGCCATTTCTACGGTCGCGCCCTTTTTGATATTTTTCAAAATTTGCGCATCGCCGGATTCGAATCCGACGATGAACAAGCGGGCACCTGCATCGGCCATGGCTTTCAGGGTCTCATAATCACTGTGCACGCGGGCGGTGGAGGACCACTGAAACTTCAGTGGCTTGAACTTTGAGCAAAGATCCAGCACGCGGTCTTTGCGAATATTAAAGGTGTCGTCGTCGAAGAAAATCTCTTTCATCTGCGGGAAATATTCGATGGCCTGTTTTACTTCGCGGGCCACGTTTTCCGTGGAACGAGTGCGCCACGCATGTCCGGAGATTGTTTGCGGCCACATGCAGAAAGTGCACAAGGCGGGGCAGCCGCGGGTGGTGTAAAACGATACGTAAGGATTCAGCAGGAACGGGACGTTGTAGCGCTCAATTTCGAGATCGCGCTTGTAAATGTCTGTGGCGAAGGGCAGCGCATCGAGTTCCGCAGTGTGCAACTGCTCGCGAGGCGGGGTGTGCACGACCTTGCCGTCTTTACGGTAGCTGACGCCCATGATTTCGTGAATGGGTTTGCCGTGCGCGTATTCCACAACGGAATGGTCGAATTCGCCGCGCGTGACAAAATCGATATCTTCGCTGGCCATCAGGGTTTCATCGGGCTTGATATGACCATGCGGACCGACGAAGGCAATCTTCATGCTGGGGTTGGATTCTTTAATCTTTCGAATGAGCTTTATGTCGCTCTCGAAGCCCACCGTGGAAGTAAACAAAATCAAGAATTCGTAGTCTTTGCAAATCTGAACGGTCTGCTGCCAATTGACCTTGTGCGGCGAGGCATCGAGCAAACGACTTCCGGGAATCATGCCGGCGGGATAGGTCAGCCAAACGGGATACCAGTAGGATTCGATCTCGCGGGTTGCGGGCCAACGAGAGCTTGCGCCGCCGTCGAAGTTTTCAAAACTCGGCGGGTTTAACAGCAACGTCTTCATTACATCAGGCATTCTTAACCCTCAGCTTCGTAGATATCCATGGAAATCGCGCAAACTTCAGGGTCGCCACGTTTCCAGTGCACCTAGTCAGTACGCGGGCCCCAAAACACTAGCTACTAGTTTAACTGAATTGGAGTGAGACCCTCAAACCTTTCTGCAATTGGGTGCTATGGCGCATCAAGCGGTTAAATACAGCAGTGAGTGGTACTTGCGGCCTGTCGCAGTCGAGACCTTACGATCATTTGCTATGGCGTGAAATTCCTTTTTTGGGATTTTCGACTTCGGTGATGGATGCTAGGATTCGCGTCCAAATCTGATCCACCCAGGCAAAATGGGCGGGCTTCATCAGCGCCGAACGGAGGCAGGTGATGGTCTCGCGATCACGGTTCATGTTGGGCGGCAAGTGCTGAAACAGATGAACCGGCAGATCCGCCAAGGCCAGATGTAAATCTCGCTTGGCAGCAGCCTCGAAAATTTGCCCTGAAAGCATAGACGTGGTGCTCACACTGTCGGCGCGCAGTGCAAAGATGACTATGTCCAACTCTGGTGCAAATGGGGTGATGAATCGTTCGTCGGCTCGAAATCGCTCATAAAGTGCTCGCGCCGCTTCCCTGCCCTGGGCTAAACCTTGGGCGAACTCCCCTCGCTTTATAAGCGGCAACAACTTTTGCGTGGCCCATAAGGCCGCGGCGGCCGCACCGGGACGCGAACACTCCAGACTGATCTCGCCGAGATGCAAGTCGGTCGAGGTGAAATAGGTGTAAGGAGAATTGTGCTTGTACCACCGGCCGACTCCCGCGTCTTTGAACAAAATACAACCGCACCCATACGGCTGCAAACCATGCTTATGGGGGTCAATGGCGATGGAGTCAGCTTCACCTATCGCGGCGAAAGCTTTTTGAGTATCCGGTTCCAGATTTTTCACCAGGGTAAAATATCCGCCGTACGCGGCGTCGGCGTGAATGCGAAAATTGTATTTGGCGCGCAGGGCTAGAATTTCAAGCAGTGGATCGACCGAGCCTGTCGCGGTGGTTCCCATGGTCACCACTACGGTGCCAACGTCGCGGCGCTTTAGCCGTTTTTCAAGAAGTTTCAAATCAATACGTCCGCGCGCGTCGGACGGAATTGTTTCGAAAGGCAGTTGCAAAACCTTGCTGATGCGTTCGTGTGTGTAGTGCGATTGCGAGCTGGCCAAAATTATTTTCTCCGGCTCCGCCTGGCCGGCCACCCACAAGGCCTCCAGGTTGGCCATCGTTCCACCGCCACACAAATGGCCGAGGAATCTCGTCCAGCCAAACATGGCCGCGAGTTGGGCGACTGCTTCTTTCTCCATGGCCGACGTTGCGCGTCCGCCATCCAGCGCATGATTGTTGGGATTGATGGTCATCGCCAAGGAATACGCAAGTTGAGCTACGGGGTGCGGAGGCTTCAACATCTGGCCGGCATACAAGGGATGAAAATAGGGATAATTGTCGCGCAGACGTTGCGCAGTTGCGGTAAGTACAGCGCTGACCCCCGCAGAGCCCGGTAGAGCATTCTTAAATTCAGGCAGGTTCTGGAAACCTTTGTTCAGGATCAGCAGGGCATTCGAGAGAAATTCAAAATGCTCGCTGTTCAGCGGCTCCGATTTGTTGTCAGGTTTTGATTTGTGAGCGGTGGCCGATTTGGACGGCGATTTAATCGCTGAGGCCTTACGCATACTGATTTTTCTTATTGCCACACTTTTTTCTTATTGCCAGACTTTGTTGAGTTGCCCGGCCACTCGTAACAATTCGAGTTGCGCTTGTTGCCGCGCGAAGTTGGCATCGAGATAAGCCATCCAACGTTCGTTCTCGCTGAGCCGCGCTTTTTCCACTTCGCGCAGATTTAATTTGCCTTCAGCATATTGCGATTGAAATACCGCAACGTCCTGTTGCGCCAGTTGCAATTCGAGCCGTGCCACCTCTTTGGCGGCGTCTTTTTCTCGAACGCTTCGCGTCTTCTGGCGCACATCAGCGGTAACTTCGATTTTTTTATTGCTTAAACTGGCCTTCGAAGCTTCCAGATTTACGTCGGCGAGACCGATATTTGCTTTAGTTCGCGCGCTGAAGAGCGGCATCTGTATCTGAACCCCGGCGTTGAAATTATTCCTCTGGAAGGTCTTGAAGAATTGAAGGTAATTGTTGAAATTGTCGAGCAAACTGTACACGCTGACCAGCTCCAAGGTTGGGAAATAACCGCGTTTCTCGCCTTTCAAGCGAAATTCCTTGGCGCGCACATCCGATTCGGCCAGTCGAAGGCTGGTGTTATCCTGCATGGCCATCGCGACAAGGTTTGCGCCCTCTTGCTCCGCTTGTCCCGGCAAGTCTTCGGGCAAAACCTCTACCGGCGAATCCGCTGCAAGTCCAATTTGCGCGCGGAGAAATACTTCCAATTCATCTTGCCGCCCCTCCAACTGTAAAATCCGTTGCACCACTCGCGCTTTAGTAAGCTGCGCGCGGGTGACTTCAATGGTCAATTCATATCCTTCGCTTTCTCTGCCGGCGGTCACTTGCAAAATCTTGTCCGCGCTTTCCTGTTCCGCTCGCAATAGTTCAAGGGAGTGCCGCACTTTGCCGAGTTCCAGAAAAGCCATCGCAGTGCGCACGATGACGCTATCTCGTACTTCTTCAAGAGCAATCTTCTGCGCTTTGGCCTGCTCCTGAAGCTCTTTGGCCTGGCCGCGCAAAGGCTCGTTCAATACCTGCTGCGTATAGGTCACATTAAAAATAGCCGGAGCCCGGCCGCCGGGCGTTTCAGGAATTCCGTAGGTATAACCCGCGCCCGAACCTGCATACAGATTGGGCAGGAATTCTGCTCTGGTGATGAGCGCCGAATGATCGGACAAACGCGATTGAATTTTTGCCAATTGAAGGTCCTTGCTATTTTGGAGCGCGAGCTCAATGGCGCGCCGCAGTGTCAGGGCGGCGGGAGCATTTTGCGTTGGTGTCGATTGTCGCGCAGAATCGTCTGCCGCAGTTTGCGGCGCGCCGGTGCCGACGATCAACGTAGTTTTGACGTTGGCCGCGTTTTGCGCGTAACAAGCAGCAACTCCAAAGAGGCCCAACGCGACGATCGCAGATATCCGCATCACAATTCCGGTATTCTTTGGCAGACTATTTCGTCGAATCACGTTCGCACCTCATTTGCACAGAACTTGTTTTTTATGGCCCTTTTTCAATCGCAGGCCTTCACTCGTAACGCAGCGACTCGATTGGCTGTAATTTGGCCGCCTGGCTGGCCGGCAAATATCCGAAGAAAAGTCCCGTCGAGCAGGACACCACAAACGCGACAATTACGCTGGTGCCTGAAACAGGGACTCGCAAGTTTCCTGGTATCAGGGGCTGAATGCTCACCGGGATGGCCAAGCCGATCAAAATGCCCAACACCGCACCGCCACCGCTGATCAAAAACGCTTCAATCAAGAATTGATAGAGAATTTCCTTGTAGGCCGCACCGATGGCCTTGCGAATACCGATTTCGCGGGTGCGCTCTTTTACGGTGACCAGCATGATGTTCATGATGCCGATGCCGCTGATTAACAACGCGATGGCCGCAATCACCAACAGTACGATTGTTAACGCCAGCGAGATGGTCCTTGCCGCACCCAATATCGCTACCAGGGTTTGCACATCGTATTCCGCATCCAGAGGGTGCCTGCTTTTTAACAGTTGGGTCATTTCGCGTTCGACGCTGGCCACCGCTTCGGGGCTCACGGCCTGCGCGTACAAGACCCGCAAAACATCTTCGCCGGTGTAGTACTTCATCAAACCCAGTGGGATGATTACCGACTCTTTTTGAATTTCAGACAATCCGAAGGTGGCCACGCGCTCGCGGAAAACTCCGATTACTGTGAACGTCAATTCACCCATGCGAATCGGCCGCCCGATAGGATTTTCCAGACCAAACACGCGCTCGGACAATTCCTTGGTGATCAGACAGACTTTTCCGCGCGCCTCCATGTCCTCGGAATCAAAATAACGGCCTCGATAAATAATCAACCGCCGAATAGTCTGGAAACCTTGGGTTACGCCAATTAAGTTTACCGGCCGTTCAATTCCGCTTACTACTACCGCCATGGGCAATTCCCGCGTTCCGGCCACTTCGAGTACGCCTGGCTCGTTTCTCATCGCGCGCATGTCGTCCATGGTGATTTCGTGGCTGAGTGGTTGAGATCTTCCGGTGGCATGCACCATTTCCGCCCACACCAGATTCGAGCCCACACCCTCAATTTGCGAAATTACGAATTTCTTGCTGGTCAATGCTACGGTAACAACCAGTACGATGGACGCGCTACCGATGATCACACCCAGAGAGGTCAGCGCCGCACGCAGTTTATTGCCGCGTAACGCGTCGAAGGCCACTGAGACGGTTTCACGCAGGTGCATGTTCAGGCCTTTCCTAGGCGTCGCAAAGCTTCCTGTGCCGTTTTGTCTTTGGGATCCACGTGCAAGCTGGTCGCATACTCCCTGGTGGCCGCATCGCGATTGTTCTGATTTTCAAACAGGCGCCCCAGCCAGTCATGTGCGAGTGCCGGACGCGGATAACCGGTACGCCTCGGCGCGATATTCAGATATTCTCGAAGCAGCGATTCGGCTTCGTCCGGCTTTTGCTTTTGCAGGATCAAGGCAGCAGCGCGATAGAATTTCGTCCTGGCGTCGTTGGGAGAGGCCTTCTGGCCGGCACCGACGACGGCCATCAAGCGCTCTGGTTGATTCCGCTTCATCGCGTAGTCCCCAATGTCAAAGATCAAGTCCGGCGATTTGGCGTTGACCAGGGCCTTATCGAACTCCGCATCAGCGGCGGGATAATCTTTTTTTTGCCGGCGGCAATTCCCTGCCGCGTAGTGGCCCTCGGCTTCGTCCATGGCCGTTAACTGTGCGATTTTTGGCAGCGCCTTATCTTCTCCGCCGCCCACGATGCCCGGCGCGGCGCAATCAAATTCTATGAGCGCTTGAAACGCAGAATAATTTCTCTGGTTCAGGCGAACGGCGGTTTCAAACTCTTGCTGCGCTTTCCTGGCCAAGGACAACGCCGAAAACCAGGAACTCTTGGAAGCCTTTTCTCCAAACGACCTGCCCAGCCATTCGTGGTACACCGAATTTCCTGGCGCCACGGCCACGGCCTTCTCAGCGTCGGTAACGGCCGCGTCAAATTGTCGCAACTCGAAGTGACTTTTAGCCAGTAGGAAGAGAATTTCTCCATTGCGCGGACTTTTCGCTGCAGCATCCTGCAGAACATTTATGGCTTTTTCGTAATCACTCAATTCATAAGCCCGTCGCCCGGCTTCCAAACCGGCATCTTCCAAGGCCTGTGCGCTAGCCACCGATACCCAAGTTACCAGCGTCAAAACAACTGCCGCGAGCGCAACCCTCAGCCTAACGGCCATCCGAATGGCCCCGCACGTAGGTGGCATCGGTATTCACAATCTTTACCGCCATGCCGTCATGCAACACGGCATCGCCCGGTAGTGCCACCATTTCGTTTTCCTGCAGACCGCTGATGACTTCGAAATTTGTCGAATCGGCAATCCCTAACTGAAGTTCGCGCCGTTCCAGGCGAGATTTTCCAAGCACACTTTTAGTCACTACAAAAACATATCTATGGCCGCTCTCGGCGTCCACGGCGGCGCGTGGCACCGTTAACACATTGGTTCTCTCGTTTGAGTGGATTTTTACGTCGACATTAATATTGGGCAGCAATTCCAACTTCTGGTTATCGACGGCGCACAGCAATTCCCCGACACTGCGTGTTCCGTGCGGCACGACCTGCTTGGGAATGACCTCTGTTCTTCCCTCCCAGGTGCGATTTGGCAATGCATCCCAGGTAATCTTGACCGGCTCGTTGGGCACCAGCCCGCCAAGTTCCGGTTCATCGATAAAGGCGCGCACACGAACGCGATGCAGGTCGGCCATTTCCGCCAGAAGATCGCCGGTCTTCACATAGTCGCCGGTCTTTACCGGCAGGGAGTACAAGGTTCCGTCCGTCGGAGCGGTGATGCGCGCGCTGGCCACCTTGGCTCTCAAGGAGGCAATCTCGCTTTGTATTTGCTGCACCTGTAAAGCGGTGCGCCCGGCGTCCAGCTTGACTCCGTGCTCAAACTCCTGTTTGGCGGCTGAAAGTCTTTTCACTTCGGCCTGGGCGTTGCTTAGCGCCAGGTCGTTCGCAGCCAGCTCATCGCGTGTCGCGGCTTGCTTGGCAATCAGCCGTTCTAGGGCGTCATGATTTCTCAGTAGACGGTCGCGATCTCCTTCAACTTTTGCCAGATTGGCGGCAACTCGGGCCGCTTCTTCGGCTTTGCCGCCGCCTTGCGCCACGCGCAATTCATCTTTCGCGCGCAGCAACCTGGCCTCCGCATCGTCCAGCTGCGCGCGCGCATCTCTCACGTTTAATTCCAGCAACAGTTGACCCTTTTTGACCTGTTGCCCCTCCACTCCGGTTACTTTCTCTACAAAAGTTTCCAGCGGAGCACGCATCACAAAGGGTGAAATAGGCTCAACTTTTCCATTGCTGGAAATGGAGGAAACCAGGTTGTCACGCACGGGTGTGACGGCGGCGATTTTCACCACCGGCTCCCGCCCGCTGAGACGGACCAATGCGTAAGCGATAATCCCCGCGAGCACCAGAAATAGCAAGATGCGGTTGCGCAGCTTACGCTGATCCATTTTCCCTGTTCATCGCGTTTGGCCCGCTTCGTTATGAGTTACCCACCAGGCTGCTGATTTACTTTGCGCCGAAGCATTCAGCTGGTCGCCTGTTGAGTTATGGTGATGGATGACACGGCAGAATACTCCATTCTAGCAAGGCGATTGTATCTTTCTCCATAACAGTAACGGCAGGTTTGCTTTACGGGCACCCTAACCTAGGCCAATGAAACCTGAGAGTTAGATGCAACTGTCAGTCCAGAAGCTATCTAACGCCAGCCACCGAGGCAGCTTATTGATCAGTGCGATTCATGCGCCAAGGGCCGCATCACAGTTTGTAAACCGGACAATTTTCCTGGAGTTCCGCGCACCCGGATAACATTCTGATTCTCAGCGCGTAGTACACTGGGATACTCGAAGCCCTTCCCTTATACGCGAGGCCCAGGTGATGATCGACGCCCGTAGTTTGTCCAAGCGGTTCTTTGACAAAAAACGCGGCCAGATTTGCGCAGTGGAAAATGTCAGTTTTACCTGCCAGCCAGGCAGCATTTATGGATTGCTGGGGGCCAATGGAGCGGGTAAAACCACTACCCTGCGCATGCTCGCGACCATCCTCGAGCCCAGCGACGGAACCGCGCTGGTGTTCGGCCATGACATCGTCGAACATCCGGAAAGAGTGCGCTCCAGCGTTGGCTTTCTGTCTACCGCGACAGCCCTTTATCCTCGTCTTACCGCGCAGGAAATGGTCGAATATTTCGGCCGCCTCAATGGCTTGGACGAAGCTACGCTAAAAAAGAGGATCGACGACATTTTCAATCGTCTGGACATGAATTCTTTCCGGGACCGCCGGTGCGACAAGCTGTCCACCGGTATGAAACAAAAAACTTCTATCGCTCGGACCCTGGTGCACGACCCTCCGGTCATGATTTTTGACGAGCCTACACTGGGTCTCGATATTATGGCCGCGCGCACCATCGTGGCGTTCATTCGGGAATGCAGGCAAGCTGGCAAGACCGTAATTCTGTCCACTCACGTGATGAGTGAAGTGGAAAAACTTTGCGACGTGATCGGCATTATCCACAATGGAGCGCTGCTTGCTGAGGGTACTCCAACGCAATTGCGCGAAAAGTATCAGGAAAAAGATCTGGAAGAAATTTTTGTGAAGGTAGTAAGCCCGCACGTAGGCGCGGAGGTTTCCTGAGGATGTCCGCGCGGAATATCGGTATCGTCTATCGCAAAGAGTTGCTGGAAGCCTTGCGCGACCGGCGCACGCTGATCTCCACCATTCTGGTGCCCATCCTGCTGTTTCCGATACTCACCGTCGGGGTGGGTTACGTGGTTGCCGGCCTGATCGAAGAAGCCGATCGAGAACCAGCAAGAATCATGATTCTGGGTGGAACCGACTCTCCTGCCGTGGTAAGCGGCCTGGTAAAGAGCAAGAATTTGATCGTGGTCTCGGAGCCCGCCAACTACGTAGACCTCATCTCCAATAAAAAGATTCGTGCCGCCGTGGAAATTCCTCCGGGCTTACAGTCGGGCGGCGGCACCGACTACTCGCCAGTGAAAATTTATATGTATTCGGGAGATTTGAAATCCACGACCGCTGCGAAACGTATTGAAGATTTCTTCAACGATTACCGGGAGAATCTGGCGCGTGACCGGCTCACGGCCCAGAAACTGCCGGCCAGCTTTCTGAAACCTTTTGACATTAAGCAGCAAAACGTGGTGTCAGAGGAAAAGGTCGCGGGAGAAACGGTCGGCGGAATTATTCCTTACCTGGTGATCATCATGTGTCTGACGGGAGCGATGTATCCTGCGATGGACCTTACCGCCGGCGAAAAAGAACGCGCTACCATGGAGACAATTCTTTCGAGCCCGATTTCGCGAACGCATCTGGTGCTAGGGAAATTCTTGTTGGTGCTGACAGCATCACTGGTTACTGCCGCGCTTTCCGTTACATCCATGGGTGTTTCTTCATGGGTGATTCAACATCTTCAGGAGCAGACGTCGGGTTCCGCCATGCACATCAAGATTGGTCTTGGGGCTGTTCTTTCTGTTTTTCTGGTGGCCTTGCCGCTAGCAGTGATGTTTTCCGCGGCGTTGCTTACTATCGCTCTTTTCGCCAAGAGCTATAAAGAAGCGCAGAGCTATATCTCGCCGCTCATGATTGTGGTTATCGTTCCGGCCATCGCGGCCATGCTCCCCGGAGTAGAGCTGACTCCACGATTGTCGCTGGTGCCCATTCTGAACGTGAGCTTACTGTGCAAAGATTTGATTGCCGGGACTTATCATTGGAATTCTATCGCTCTGATTTTTCTTTCGACCTGCGTGTATGGGGGCGTCGCGATATTTATTGCGGTAAAAATGTTCCACCGCGAGTCCGTGCTATTCCGCTCCTGATCTTGAACCTGGCAATGTCGGCAGTCACACGGGCAGCCGTTGGCGATCAGAGAGTCTGCGTCGAACAGGGCCAATCGCGTGAAGTCAATTATCTGTGGCGCTTCGCTTTGTCGCACCGGGTCGTTTCTCGTTTCCCATTCGTGGCTCAACTGTCTTACCGTTTCGCGCATTCTGACGGCCAGCGCCGCTATGGTCTCGACCCGTTCCAGTCCGCCGTGCGGGAGCTTGCCGTCCTTTTTACCGGCAATTTCCGCGAGGAGGAGTTCCGCGTTGCCAAGGATGCCGGTCAACGGATTGTTTAATTCATGCCGCAAAATTTCAGCAAAATCTCTGGACCAGTCGTCGGCCGCTTTTGCAGGAACGCTTTCCGCGATTCGCTGACGACGAATGAGCCGGCTTTCCAGCAAATTCAAGGCGTCATTCATGCACCCCTCGGAGCGAGGAACGTAATCAGGTACTCCTGCCGCGATCAAGGCCTTCAACCATTAACAAATAAATACAGTACCTACAATATCATCATTTGCTGAATATCATTTGGGGATAATTCGTCGCTGGCAATTTAGCGATTTTCCTGTCTGGTGTTGATAATCATTACTTTCCAGCGTTTCCCGAATTGATTTGCCCCGCCCATAGTGAGAATTGCTCGTCGATGTGACTTTTTTGTACTTCACGTTCAAGCCGTTTTCCAGGCCGTCCCACGGTACCGAAAAAAGAAACGGGCCTTCCCATTTCTGGGAAGGCCCGTTGTGGAGCTTGAACCAACGACGCCGAAAGATCCGGCGTCATCGGTAAATTATGAGTTTAGTAAGTTGCACCTTCCGGCACGAAGATGAACTCCACGCGGCGATTTTCTTTCTCCGCGCCTTTCTCCTTCGAAGCCGTACCCGTGCGAGTTGTAATGCGCGACGCGTCGATGCCCTTTTCGCCCAGGAACTTCCTGGCGAGATCGGCTCGCGTATCGGCGAGTTTGGCGGCACGCGGTTCGTGTGGGTCCGCATAGCCGGTAATCACCAGCTTGGCGTTCGGATCATTCTTGAGGCGCAGCGAGACGTCATCGAGAACGCGCTTGCAGACATTGTCTACACGCGAGCTGCCCGGCTTGCCGTAGCTGCAATCACCTACTTTGGTAGCCTGCGGCGGTGGCGGCGGTTGCTGTACATCGACGGTCGTCGTTGCATCCGCATTGCCTCCTCTACCGTCGCTGACCGAACATTTCACGGTGTAACTGCCGGGCTGCAAGCCCGTGGAGTCAAACTCGGCTTTCGGTCCGTCTCCCGTTACCTGACCGCCCGAGGCACTGTAGCTGTAGGTCAGCGGATCATTATCAGGATCGCTGGCGACAGCCGTAATTCCGGTACGCTCACCCGGCATAATCGGGCTGCGGTCGGTGGAGCACGAAATTGTCGGTGGCCGGTTGGGTCGCGGTTCTACCTTGACGTCCGCGGAGCAAGTTGCTGTTCCGCCCCTGCCGTCATCGACCTTAACGTTCACGGTGTAAGTTCCCTCGTTGAGTCCGTTGGTGCTGAAGCGGCCGTCCGGGCCCGTGCCTTCTACCGATCCACCGGTTGCGGTGTAACTGTAGGTCAGCGGATCATTATCCGGATCGCTGGCAGTTACGTGTATCGCCACGCTGTCACCCGAGCCCGCAAAAACCGACGTGGGATTAGCCGCGCACGCAGCCACCGGAGGATGATTGGGCGGCGGAGGCGGGTTCGGAATTCCAAATCGCAGAACCACGCCCGTCGCTGCACGAATACTATTCTGACGTCCGTTGACGTTTAACCCAGGACCGGTAAAGTTGGTCTGCAGATAATCGATCTGCGCGAAACGCCACGCCAGATTTTTCCACAAAACGATATCCACGCCGCCGCCAGCCGCCAGCGCAAACGTATACTGGGTTCCGGCACCAGTCATCGCAGACCCTGCGTGTGCGCCGCCAATTAACACTTCCGCGAACGGTACGAAGCGGTCTCTGCGGAGATTCAAGCGCGGACCAAATAAGTAGGTAATAAATCCTCCCTGCTGAGAATTTGCACCGCCGATAGGCGTCAAATCGCGACTGAAGTCCGTGCCGCCCAGTTCCGCGGTCAGGCCCCAATGTCTCGAAACGTTCAGCGTGAACGATCCTGTGCCGCCGTGATTGTTGAAGTTCGCAAAGGGATCCTGCGGATGGAAGCTGATGTATTCATACATGAACGCTAACTCGTATCGCGGAACCATTCGTCCCGGCTCTTCTTCGGGGGCCTGAGCTGCCGGCGCAGGAAAAGGCGTGGCTCTGGGCATCGCAGGCATAGCGAAAAAATCGGGCGCAGGCGCCACATTCACGGCATTACCGGCATCGGAAGTCTTTGCTGCCGTTTCCGTGGTCGTTGGCACTCCATCTTCTACGCCGTTGTTTTTGTGCTTTGCAAAACCCGGAAGCGCTAGAAGCGCGCTTACCACTACGGTTAGACACCACTTGGACATCATATTCCTCCCCTGAATTCGCCACTGCGCTTATGATGCGGTGCTTTAAAATGCCGGGTACAAAATGCGTTGAATTATTTAAGGCGGTGACGGCACCGCCCATCCTGGGATCCACACCCGTTGGAAAACTATTGTTGATCGCGGCCGCGACTTTCCTTTTATTCAAATTTCCCGAGGGAACCGTCCGACGCGCGTCAACAAATGGGCTTAATCCTAGACCAGTACCCCCGGCTGCGCAAGAGTATTGCTACCCAGCCGCGAGTCGCGTATCCCCCAACTTCTGTAGGCCGCGCGAATTTTTACTGTAGTCGCAGCGATGGTAATTCCGGTGTTGGTGCGGAGACAGATATGCGGGCAGCTCGCTACACCGGGCTCGCTACATCGGTGGATTTCAAGCCTGCGCCGCGTATCCCAACCATTCCGGGTGTGCTGTCAGCCATCATTGCTTGCCTTCTTTCGTAATTCATATTTTTCTGTCTGGTATATTTGCCTGTCTCGCTAAGACCGCACTACCGCGATTGTGCTGGACAAACTTCGTGGCTTTGAAGATAGAAGAGCTATGCCGTCCTGCCCATCCGGCATTCACTTCACAGGCGCTTAGACTGCGGCACGTTATCTAGCGCTCGGCACCGGAGAACGGCCGCAAGCGCACAAATATCATTCCGCCGACGGGTCGAGTTCCATAGATGGGCTGCAAAATATTGGGCACCCCATAGGTGGTGAATTGCACTCCGAGCGCGGAAGCCAGATGTGGAATGACATCAATGTCCCGCGCATATCCCAAGGTGTAAGCCTGCACTCGTCCAATGCGCTGCTCCGTGAAACCTGGAGGTAGTGCTTGATGGTCAAGAAGCAATTCGTTGGAGCGGTCGGCATTTTCAATTCTGGTCCAAATATAATTGCGGATAGCAAAGCGCAACGTGGACTCCAGCAAATAGCTGTTAAACACGGTGCCGTCTTTCAACGAGCGGGTGCGACCCCACAGCGCTGTACTGGCCCAATTCCCATTGCCCAATCGCCCATTCATCAGCGGCCGGTTGTACATCGCCGACGCGGTCATGCGTTGCTGGTTGTCGGTGGGAAATAAAGCTTCCGGACTTGTGAGTCGCGCGTAGGAATACTGGCCGCTCCAATTTTTGCCCGGCTGGATCGTCAGGCGAGTGGACCAGGAGTCGATCTTTCCTGAATCAAGATTCCAGCGGAACTCATCGGGTTCCTGGCCATGAAACCCCGAAGCTTCCAGCCTGGCAATGCCATGCGTGAACCCGACGGTTATGACGTCATCGGCTATGTGCGTCGAATCTTCCTGGTGATGGCCGAGCGTGCCGACTGGATTTTCTATGGCTGAGGCACGGTGGGGATAGGCGGTCGGTCCGATCGCGGGGTCACCCATGGGCGCGAAATAAAAAGAGAGCAGGCTTTTTTCTCCCAGCTTCCAATCGTAGAGCAGCGCCAACTCCATGAAAAAGTCGTGCGGATGCTGTCCGTCTACAATCGGGAGTCCAAAGGCGGTCTCACCCTGCTGGAAAAGCAAGGGATACTGGCGGCCCGTAACTGTCGCCGGCTCGAGACTCAACATCATGCGAGCGGTGAATGTTCCAGGTCCTGCGCGATGTTGTGCCATGCCCATAAACCAATTGGTCGAAAAAAATCTGTCCGCGCCGCGGGAGCCGGATTGTTGCAGCTCGCTGATGAAAACATTGGCGTGAAACATGAACTGCCACTTACCCTCCGTGCCCATCAGCATGGGGGTTGGCGAGGAGTTCGGTTGTGCGCTGGTGCCTCCGCCGCTGTGATGCTGAATCTCCTGAATGAAGGTTTGCGGATGCATGTTCATCATTGCGGTGTCATCCACGTTGGCGCCGGGCATATTCATCTGCCCCATGACCTGCGCTGTAGGGGACTGCGCAGGCGGAGGTGCAGGTTCGCATTGCGCAAACGCACAGAACGGAAAAATCAAAATCACGCTGAACAATTGATGTTTAATACCGTGTTTGATGCCGAATTGGAAGCGGTATTTGGTATTCATCCATGACCTTTTTCGCACGCATTTTCGATTGCTTTCGCAGGTGCGGCGTCCCCGGTTATCTGGCTTATGCGGGTGGATTTTTAATCCGCGACTTGCGCTATGCGCACAACCACGAGCGCGCACCCGGCACAGATCGAGGTAAGTGGACTTCGATTAGGATTGTGACTAGATCTTCAGACTTACAGTGAGGGGACGATAGATAGACTTGGGCAGGTGTATCTCGCCTACAAAAATATATCTTTGAACGGCTCCATCTACAGAATTGGTTGGACTGGTTGCGAACGTCGTTGCTATTCGATTTGAATCATCGAGTTGCGTTCTGGAGGAGTCGGTAAGAAAAATCAGAAACTCAGACGTGCCTGGGTTCATTTGCCTATTGGCGGAAATTCCTGGCGACCGATCACAATGGTCGCAGTCGGTGTACCCTGACGACGGTCCAGCAGGCTGCTTTGTCTTGCCGCCATGGTCTTGGGTGCAATCAGGATTCGCAGCCGCGCCCTGGCACTTTCCGCAAAGCGCTGGCAAGGCCATCGCGAGCAACAACGCTGCCGACAGAATTACTGTGAAAGCGCACCGCAAGCGTTCCATCCGGTTAGTATACTCTCGCCATCGATTGTTGGATGCAGCGGACAACAAAAGCGTCAGCGAGCCATTCGCAATTTGTTCCTGCCGCGATGCTCTCGTACCATTCCTAATATAGGAACTAATCTATGGATTCCACGACTGTACTTGATGTCAACTGGATGGGGCGCCCGCGCTCGATCGGCGCTGTTCTTCTTGAATCCAGCGGCCACTATGCAATCATCGATCCTGGCCCGGCATCCACGTTGGAAACCTTGCGTGCGCAGTTGCTGGCTCACGGACTCTCCGTCTCTGACCTCGAAGCCATCCTGCTCACCCACATTCATCTTGATCATGCCGGCGCAACTGGGTCTTTGCTTCGCGAAAATCCCAATGTGCGCGTCTTCGTTCATAGCAAGGGCGCCGCGCATTTAGCCGATCCCTCGAAACTACTGGCGAGCGCCGGGCGATTGTGGGGCGATGATCTTCGGCGTTTATTCGGCGAAACCCTTGCGGTGCCCGAGCAGAACATTCAAATCCAGGAAGGCGCAGAAGCAATTTCACTGGGTACGCGGAAGATTGATGTTATTTATACGCCTGGCCACGCTTCGCACCATGTCACCTATTTTGATGAGCGAGAAGGCGTTGCGTTTGCCGGCGATACCGTCGGGATTCGCATCGCGAACGGCCCGTACATCATGCCGGCAACTCCGCCGCCGGATATCGATCTTGCAGTGTGGGAGCAGTCGTTCGCCGCGATCCTCGAACGTCAACCGTCGAAACTTTTCGTTACACACTTTGGTTATGCGGAGAATCCCACGAAACATATCGCCGACTTGCGTGAGCGGCTGCATTTGTGGGCGGATATTACCGAACAGGCTTTACAATCAACCTCGGACGTCGAAGCCGCGCTGCAATTCTTTCTGGAACAAACCCAAGCAGAAATGCTTGAACATCTGTCCGCCGCCGACGCCGAGCAGCATGCATTCACGGCTGGGCTCCCGCTATCTTTCCTGGGCCTTGCGCGCCACATCCGGAAGCGTAGCGCGGCCACACAATAGCGACATTTAACGAAATTATAGGGAGGATCAAACGGGAATTAACCGGGACTGGCTGAAACTATGCGCTGGTTTCGTGCGCAGACATCCCACTTGAGGATTCTTCTTCGGATCCAGCTTCGTCGCTCGGGCTATCGTGCTGCTTGGTCGCTTCTGATGTTTGTGAGATTGGCGAGGAGGCATCATCCGTTGGCGGGACCGAGGTTGCGCCAGCCGATGAAGGATCAGATCCCGGGGTCGCCATTTCACTCTCACCAATCGCTTGCAATCTTGCGGTTAGTGCTTCCACCAATACGTCCACGAGTTTCTTCGCGCCTGAACCGTCAGGGTCTTTGTCTGGATTGTACTGGGCTACGTCCAGGCCTAACAAATTCGGATTCTTTATAAACTCGAGGAGTGCACCGCGTACATCAGCAAATGACAATCCCCCGCTGCCCGGAACATTTACTGCCGGAAATTCTTCCTGTGTGATGACGTCGGTATCAAGATGCAAGATCACCTGGCGCGCATCCGCGTGCATCTGCGTTAACGTAGTCTTGGCGGATTCGCCCGCGCCTTTAGCCTGTACAACGTCTGCCGAAACTCTTCGCATTGGGGATTTATCGAGAAACTCCTGCTCTGGTGCATCCACCCGTTCCAGTCCGAAGAGTGTCACGTCCGGCTCGCGCACCAGCGGGGGTTCGCCCCAGAAACGCACCAGCTCCGGCGCGCCTTTTCCAATAATGTGGGCCACGACCATGCCATCGATGCGGCCCGAAGGAGTTGTCGCGGGAGTATTTAAATCCGCATCGCGATCAAACCACAGCAGGCTGATTCGTTTGTAATATCGCCGCGCACCGGTCAAGAGGCCGATCACCTGCGCGCAATCTCCACCCAGAACCAAAACCAAGGCGCCACTCTTCACGGCCACTTCGGCGCGTAATTTTAAATCATTCAATCCGGCGACAATTTCTTTCAGGTTTCGCGCGCGGCGATTTTCGTCGTCATCGGCAAAATGGCGAACAGCGCAGTCGCCATGATCGATGACCTCATATCCGGCGGATTGCAGGCGCTGCACCAGACCGGCTGCACGTAGCGCCGCGGGTGCTTTTTCGCTGCCGGCCAAAAATGCCGCTGCGCTCGACGGTGCGCCAATCAAGGCAATCTTCTTCGGCTGCCGGGTGATTTTCACCGCCAAGTTTGCTCCTTACGGTTCAGCGAATTACTTACTGTAGATCGCGGGCAAAAGTGTACCCTAAAGTTCTAACCTGCTTCGAACTTCAAATAGCCAACTTGCAACTCGAAACTACCGTCGCGGGGCTGCCGCGATGGTCGCCAATTCCGGTGGCAAAGTGAAGCGCACATCTTCGCGAATCAAATCCAGATCGCGCTGATCGGTAAATCCAAACTCCGCCAGCCGCTGGCTCACCTGCTCGACCAACACTTCCGGCGCGGACGCCCCTGCGGTGAGTCCAACGCGTGCCACACCCTCCAGCCAGCTCACGTCAATGTCCACAGCGGAATCGATCAGTTGCGCTCGCACCCCGCTACGCTGCGCTACTTCCACCAAGCGGTTCGAGTTAGAACTGTTCGGTGAGCCGACCACCAGAATCAGGTCCACGTCTTTAGCAACCTGCTCCACAGCTTCCTGCCGATTTTGCGTGGCATAACAGATGTCATCGCTGGCCGGTCCTTTAATCGCCGGGAACCTTTGCCGCAGACGGGCGACAATTTCCTGGGTGTCATACAGGCTCAAGGTTGTCTGCGTTAGGAACGACAGCTTGTCCGGGTCGTCCACTTTCAATTGATCTACTGCCGCCACTGAATCGACGACAATGGTGCGATCAGGAGCTTCGCCGGAGGTGCCCACAATTTCCTGGTGGTCACGGTGACCAATCAAAATGATAGTGCGCTTTTCACGCGCAAATTTCAGGGCCTCGAGGTGAACTTTGGTCACCAGAGGGCAAGTGGCGTCGATGACCTTAAGCGATCTGGCCTTAGCTTCTTCGCGTACCGTAGGGGGCACTCCATGGGCGCTGAACACGAGGACCGCACCGTGGGGCACGTCGTCAATGGACTCTACAAAAATTGCGCCACGCCGCCGCAACTGCTCTACTACGTAGGTGTTATGGACAATTTCATGATGCACGTAGACCGGTGCGCCGTAAGCTTCGAGCGCCAGCTCTACAATGTCCACAGCGCGCACCACGCCCGCGCAAAACCCTCTGGGTCTAACCCTCAGGAGTACTTTTCCGTTGGTTGCGGTATCCATCGCCATCCTAACTCTAGAATTCGAAGGCTCTATCATACCTCACCACCTATCCTTCCTGCACCGGTTTCCACCGTTCAAGGCAACTGATGTGCCGTTTTGCTCCAGGTGCCTGGCAGACCATGATTCGGTACTTCGGCGGCAACTTCCCGCAACTATTGCGCCGCTATAGGGTTAAACAGCCATGGATTGGTTTGGACATTGGAGGATTCTGGAATGTGGCATCCGACCTTGAGTAAGGCACGAACTTCTCCGCTGTTGCTGGGGGCTTTAGTCACCTCCGGCCTGGTTTTTGCAGGCTGCGACGAGCATGTCGATGTGGTGCGCGATCATAGTGTGCGAATCCCAAAACATGCTACCTGGGCTTGGCGACCGGACAGCCCGGAGAAAAAAGATAAGGATAAAGGCGACGAAGCATCCCGCGACGTGATATCTCGTGACGTCATTTCTGATGACGGCCGCTCCGAAACCATTTCGCGCGATCGCCGTTCAGATAACGAAACTCTACGATTGGCAATCCGCACGGATATAGAGCAGGAGATGCGTTCCAAGGGTTTTAAGCAGGTTGACGATCCCGGGGCTGCCGAATTCGTTGCGGACTATCACTTTGCCATTCGTCGCCACACTGCGGCCGAAGGAGGCGGCTATCGCGAGGGTGGATATCGCGGCGGCTATCCGGGCTTTGTGTGCGGGCCGTTCGGTTGCTGGGCATCCTACACCTGGGGCTATTGGGGCGGGCCCTATGGCTACCGCAATCCCAACTACCGCGAAGGCACGATCGTATTTGACTTCGTGAAACAAAGTTCAAATAAAGTGGCCTTCCGCGCGGTGGGACAGAAGGAAATGAACCACGAATCATTTTCGACCGACCATGTTCGCGATGCGGTGCATCGGCTGTTGCGCGATCTAAAGCATGGTAAAGATTAGCGCCAGCGTCACAGACGACCTGTAATTAACCTCACGATTCTAAAGAGCGGGATGGACAAATCGCCTTCCCGCTCTTTGTTTTTTTAGGATTCAGCCTTTGCTCTGCTATTGTTTCTCCCCATGCCAGGGGCTGCGATAACCCGCGAAGTTAAAGATTCGCAATCCTCCCTATCGATTCCTGCGGTAATTGCCGGCATTTATTTTCTGGCCCATCTGTGCACCTCAACGCGTTATGGCTATTTTCGTGACGCGCTTTATTACCTGGCCTGCTCCGAACATCTGGACTGGGGGTATGTCGATCAGCCGCCACTGATCGTTTTCATCGCGTGGGTTGGTCGTCACACTTTGGGAGTTTCGCTCCCTGCCCTGCTCTTCTGGCCGGCTTTGGCAGGGGCTTTTCGCATCGTCTTGACGGCGGCCTTGGCGCGGGAACTGGGAGCGAATAAATTTGGAACTGCACTGGCAGCGACGCTAGCTGCTACGCCTGCGGTTTGGTATGTCATCGACCACCAGTTCGCTATGAATGCCTTTGAGCCGCTCTTTTGGACTGGTTGCGCGTTCGCCGTCGCGCGCATGATTCATACAAACAATCCTAAGTGGTGGCTCGCCTTCGGCGCCATCGCCGGGCTTGGCCTGGAAAATAAATATTCCGTCGTCGCGTTTGCGTTTTTTCTGCTGGCAGGGTTGCTACTGACGCCGCAGCGTAAATTTCTCTTTTCTCCTTGGATTTTGGCCGGCGGGTTTACGGCGTTACTGTTCTTTCTTCCCAACCTGCTTTGGAATATTCAGCATCATTGGCCGTTTCTGGAGTTGATGCGCAACATTCGCGCGTCCGGTCGCGATGTGGTTTCGTCACCGGCGGCCTTCCTAGCACAACAAGTTCTCAGCATGACTCCGGCCACGCTTCCCTTCTGGTTGGGCGCGTTGTGGTTTTATTTTTCTGGTGCCGGGAAAAAGTTTCGCGCGTTTGGCTGGGCGTTTATTTTTACCATCGGGTTTTTTCTGCTGGCGCACGGGAAAAATTATTATTCCGCACCGGTTTATCCGTTGGTTCTCGCTGCCGGCGCCGTGGTTGCGGAGAACTTTTTGTCCAAAGCACGTTTCGAGGCGCGTCCCCGCATGCACACCGCATTGAAAGCGGCGATTTTCGTCTGGCTGTTCATCGGCGTAATGCTTCTGTTACCTATTGTGTTTCCCGTTTTGCCCATCGACACTTATCTTCGCTATCAAAAACACCTGCCGTTCGGCGTGCCGAAGTCCGAGCATAACCAGGACGAAGCTATCCTGCCCCAGCACTACGCCGATGAGTTTGGCTGGGAAGACATGGTCGCCCGCGTGGCCACCGTCTATCATTCGCTCACGCCCGAAGAACAATCCCGAGCGGCGATTTTCGCCAGCAATTACGGGGAAGCCGGTGCCATCGATTTTTTTGGCAGCCGTTACGGCTTGCCAAAATCGATATGCACGCACCAGAATTATTTTCTCTGGGGACCGCGCAACTATACCGGCGAAATCGTTATCCGCATTGGAACAGAACCGGAAGATGCGCGCGACTATTATGAAAGCGTGAGCGCTGCAGCTACTCTGGACAATCCCTACGCAATGCCCTATGAACGAAAACCGATTTTGCTTTGTCGCCATCGCAAGAAGAATCTTCAAACCGATTGGCCGGATATCAAAAATTGGAGCTAGTACAAATTTGTTTCCCATGGTGAGCGTACTTGCATGCGCTCCCTGGTACTTCTATTCTCCTTCCTTATGATTCTTCAGGGACAAAGCGCTTTAATAACGGGTTCAGGCCGCGGCATCGGCCGGGCCATTGCCTTGCTGTTCGCCAAAGAAGGTGCCTCGGTTTTTCTGTGCGCGCGCTCGCAGGATCAACTTGCCTCTACTGCGGCAGACATTTCACAGCGTGGTGGTCAAGCGGCATTCGCCACCGCCGACGTAACACGCGAGGACGATTGTCGGGCCATCGTTGACGCGGCGCGCGAAAAATTTGGTCCGGTAACTATCCTGGTGAACAATGCAGGACATTACGGGCCGGTTGTTCCCGTTGAAGAATATCCCCTCGCCGATTTCGATCAGGTGATCGCCGTGCATCTGCGCGCCGCTTTTCTGCTTACGCAATTGGTATTGCCAGAAATGTACGAGCATGAGCACGGAGTCATTCTCAATATTTCCAGTTTGTCGGCTAAGTCTGCGTTTTTGTGGGGTTCTGCTTATGCGGCTGCCAAAGCCGGCATGCTTGGCTTGACGCGCGTAACCGCAGCGGAAGCTGCGCGCAAAAGGGTGCGCGTGAACGCCATTTGTCCCGGGCCAGTAACCGAAACGGTTATGTCCCAGGAACTGGGCGCGACTCTGGCCAAGAAGATTGGTGTCAGTTCAGAAGAACAACTTGCGGGTTTTCTGCAATCAATTTTGCAGGGCCGTGGGCAAACCGCCGATGAAATCGCGCACGCGGCGCTGTTCCTGTGCTCCAACGCTTCCAGCGCCATGACCGGCCAGTCCATCAACGTAGACGGCGGCGCCGCGTTCTTCTGACGACGCAATGCCCGTTACTTTACAATCCGCGCTTAGTGCAGCTCGCTCTTGTAAACTACTCCGCCCTTCATCACAAATTTCACACGGGACAATTCTGAAATATCTTTCAAGGGATCGCCGCTTACTGCGACAATATCGGCCCATTTGCCGGCCTCAATCGTTCCCACTTTATCTTTCCAGCCCAACAGCTCACTGGCCATCGAAGTAGCCGATCGAATTGCCTGCATGGGAGTCATCCCATACTGCACATAATATTCAAACTCCTTGGATTGATTTAATTCTTTCCAATCGAATCCGCCGGCATCCGTTCCAAAAACAATCTTCACATTTTTCTTCAGAGCTTTCTGAAAGGCGACACGTTCCAGGTCGACCATCCTGGTCCAGTTTCCGCCGCGTCCGGGCGCAACGTAAGCGCCCACGGTTATGGTGGGCACCCAGTAGACGCCCTTTTTAGCTATTTCATCCAGCAAGGCATCGGTAAGTCCGTCACCGTGCTCGATGGTATCGACGCCGGCGCGCAAGGCAGCCGCAATTCCATCCGAACCAATTGCGTGCGCCGCAACCCGTTTTCCGAGCCGATGCGATTCGTCCACGATGGCTTTTGCTTCTTCGTCAGTAAAATTCACCATGCTGTGCAGTACGCCGTCAGCTTCAAAATGATATTTGCGATCTGAATAATATTTGATCCAGTCAGCGCCATACATGACCTGCTCGCGTACAGCTTTGCGCGCACCGTCGACGCCATCGACATACTGCACGCCCGTCGGCACCTTTAGCTCCCAGGAATATCCCAACAACGGATACATACCGGTGGGAGTCATCGCGCGGGTGGCCACTTGCATGCGCGGCCCGGGCACTTCGCCATTGGCGATGGCGGTCTTCACGTCTACGTCGGCGTACATCGCGCCTTCTGTTTCCAGGTCGCGAATGGTAGTAAATCCGTGCTCCAGAGCGATACGCGCATTGCGCGCGCCCAAAATTGCGCGATACGGAATCGACTGTTTCAACAACTGCACGTCATAATCCTCGGCGGTTATGTCGCCGTTCAATACGACGTGCGTATGCGTGTCCATAAATCCGGGCAGCACCGTGTATTGCGAAAGGTCAAGCACCTCGACGCCCGCAGGCGGCTGTCCACCCGATGAAACTGACGCAATGGTGTCGCCTTCGATCAAGATGAGCGCGTTATCGACAACTTTGTCGTTTCGGCCATCAATCAAGTGCCCGGCGCGCACGGCAATCTTTTTCACCGGAGCTGCCGGCTTTTCCTGGGCATAGCCGGAAGCAGTAAAAATCGTCCACAGGACAACGACTGCGATAACAGCCATCACGTGAAAACATCTACGCATCAGATTTACCCTCCGTAAAAGTGCATCAGCCTATCATTAAACAGGCCTGCGGCGACTGATTATCAGAATCACCACATTCCATCACACCTGTTGGACAGTCACTAAAGAATCGAGATCGTTCAGGGAGAGATGGAGCAGAGATTGCCCGCTCCTTGGGCAAGGCTTGCGGTCGCATATAATACGGCAATAGAGTTAAGCTTGCCGCCGCCATCTTGACCGGGATCAATTCGCGATAGCTGGAGGGAACCATGGCATTGACCAAACCCAAGAACGAAATGAGCCGCGTTGCCGCTCTTGAGAAATATGCCATCCTGGATACCGATCCAGAATTAGCATTCGACGATCTCACTTTGCTGGCGTCCTTCGTTTGTAAAACCCCAATTGCATTGATCTCGCTGATCGACGGAGAGCGCCAGTGGTTTAAATCGCGTGTGGGACTTTCCGTCGCGGAAACTTCGCGAGAGGTCGCGCTTTGCTCGACGGCAATTCTGCAGCCGGATGTATTCGTCGTGCCGGATGCATTGGCGGATGAACGATTTCGAGACAATCCTTTAGTAGTGTCAGAACCACATATACGCTTCTATGCCGGAGCACCATTGATTACCGAGGATGGCTTCGCGCTGGGAACTCTGTGCGTGATCGACCGGAAGCCGCGGGAGCTTGCTCCTGACCAGAAGGAGGCGCTGCAGGCGCTGAGCCGCCTGGTTCTAGCGCAGCTGGAGTTCCGGCGAAACTTGATGCTCTTGAAGGAAGCGTTGAGCGACCGCACAAAAGATGAGCACGAACGACAGTTGGAGTGCCAGAAACTGCAAGCTACGCTCATGCGCGTACTGCAATTACATCAATGAAAATTTGAAGCGAGTTCAAACCAGAATTGGCCCAGCTTCAGATTTTCATGCTACGGCCACGGTTGAGTTCTGTTGAATTTTCCTCGAGGCTTGCCACAGGTCCACGTAGGGACGCAGGTCCTGCATCATTTTTCGAAACTGAACCAGGTCCAATGATTGCGCGCCGTCGCTGATGGCTTTTTCCGGAGCGGGATGAACTTCCACGATCAAACCGTCCGCACCGATAGCTACCGCGGCGCGAGATAACGCGGGGACCAGGCTGCGTTTTCCGGTAGCGTGACTGGGATCGAGGATCACCGGCAAATGGGTTAGCTCGTTCAATACCGGGATGGCGGCAATGTCGCAGGTGTTGCGGGTGGCGGTCTCAAAGGTGCGGATACCGCGTTCGCACAGAATTACATCGGAGTTGCCGTGCGCGACGATATATTCGGCTGACATCAAGAGTTCCTTTATCGTACTGCTCAGGCCACGCTTAAGGAGCACCGGGCGACGGCATTTGCCGAGGGCCTTGAGCAGAATGAAATTTTGCATGTTGCGAGCGCCTACCTGCATCACGTCAGCGTACTGAGCAATCAGATCGACATCGCGATCGCTCATCACTTCAGTGATGATGGCGAGCCCGGTTTCGTTCCGGGCTTTCTGCAAGAGCTTCAGGCCCTCTTCTTCCATCCCTTGAAAATCATAGGGGGATGTTCGTGGCTTGAAGGCTCCGCCGCGCAGCATTCTGGCGCCAGCTTTAGCAACACCCTCGGCGGCCTGCATGATTTGTTTTTCTGACTCCACGGAACAAGGCCCGGCAGCAACGAGGAATTCGTCGCCGCCAATCTCGAGGCCATTAATCTTTATGCGCGTTTTGCCGGTGCGAAATTCTTTGCTGACAAATTTGTAGGGCGCCGAAATGGGCACCACTTTTTCCACCTGTGGCATGGCTTCGACGGATTCCAGGCACGCGGTAACATCGCCAATGCCAACGACGCCGATCACGACGCGCTCCTCGCCCTCGATGGAATGCACTTTGTAGCCGAAATGCTCGACTTGTTTGCGAACTTCGGCGATTTCTTCAGGAGTGGAATGAAGTCTCATGGAGATAATCATCGGGATTTCCTTTCGGCTCTTAGTTATTTCCCTGCGATGTGAATCGCCGGAAATAAAAAACCCACTCTTGCGAGTGGGCCAAATCTCTTTTTGAGTGCTTGCTAGAGAAAACGCCCCTCGCTCCTAGTGGGGTGGCTTATTAAATCGAAACCAATAATAGTGGCTCATGGCGTGGCGCCAGTGTATTTCGTCTGCCATTCAAAAACAACGATTTCTTGCTTACCAGCGATTTCTCGCTTGTCCCGACGTTGGCCGGTCCGCGCGAAAGATGTTTCCTCTCAGCGCACCGCGGTGTTTCAAGCGCGAAAGTCTTACGTCGGGTCGCCCTATACTGAGGTAGCTCCCGCATATGTTGATCACCGAGACCCAAACTCCAGTATCTTCAGCGACGCAACTGCGCATGTCGGATTTGATTTCTGCGCTTTCCTACGCGCTGGATCTGACTGAAGGGCAGCCGATGGGCCATGCGGTCAAATGCTGCCTGTTGAGTATGCGCCTGGCGGATATCCTGAACCTTTCTATGCAACAAAAGTCCGATCTTTATTATGCAACGCTGCTGAAGGACGCAGGGTGCAGCAGCAACGCGGCGCGCATGTACGAGATTCTGGGAGGGGACGAGCGCAAAGCCAAACAGGAGGTCAAATCGACCGACTGGACGAAGGTGAATTTCGAGGGGCTGGAATATTTATTGCGCAACGTGATGCCCGGGCGGTCGCGGCTGGAGCGCGTGTTCGCCATCGCCAGCGTGGCCACGAACCGGGACGCGCAAGCACGTGAACTGATCAATATGCGCTGCGATCGCGGGGCGCAAATCGCGAAGAAAATTGGGTTCTCCGAATCCACGACGACAGCGATTTACAGCCTGGATGAACACTGGAATGGGAAGGGTTTCCCCGCAGGGCGTAAGGCGCAGGACATTCCGCTTTTCTCGCGGATCATGAATTTGTGCCAAACGCTCGAGGTGTTTGTCACTTTGAACGGAGTTTGCGATGGTTTTCAGGTGCTTCGCGATAGAAGCGGATCATGGTTTGACCCGGAACTGGTGCGGGCGGTGGGCGAACTAGAAAAAGACACCGAACTGTGGAAGCTTATCGAGCAAGATCATGTGCGCGAAGCGGTAATGGAAATGGAGCCGGTCAGCGTTTCGCTCTATGCCGATGAGGCCAAGCTCGACAATGTTTGCGAAGCCTTTGCGAACGTTATCGACATCAAATCGCCATACACGCATTCGCACTCACGGGGCGTAACCAGCATTGCGGTGGCGATTTGCCAACGATTGGCGTTGCCCGAAGATCAGGTGACCCTGGTCCGACGAGCCGCTCTACTACACGACATCGGAAAACTCAGCGTACCCAACAATATTCTCGACAAACCGGGAAAATTAACTGCCGCGGAGTGGGAGGCGGTGCGGCTGCATCCTTATTACACGCAGCGGATATTGGAGCGTATAAGGGGTTTCCGGGACTTGGCTTTCGTGGCGAGCTCGCATCACGAACGGTTAGACGGTTCAGGATATTTCCGCAATCTGCGCGCGGCGCAGATTACACCGGGTGTCCGAGCTATTGCAGTCGCCGACGTTTACGATGCGCTGTCTTCGAAACGACCTTACCGCGGGGCTTTGGCGAAAGACGAAATATTTAAGATCATGGCTGCAGATGTGCCACACGCACTGGACCAAGACTGCTTTGCGGCGTTGAAATCTCTGGATCTTACGACTGGGAATTAATTAGAAAAGCTCGACGACAAGCTTGAAGTGCGTGAAGCCGGATGAACTCCCGCCTTCACAAGCGCCAACGGCCGCGGAATGATAACGCCCGGAGCGAAGTTTCTGTTCCAAATCAAAAGGCAGCTTGGTCAAATCGGCGGTCTCGAAGCGAGTGACGGACAGTGGACGAGTGCCCGAGAAGCCTCGGTCCATTTCGCAGGTCTTGCGGGCGTCATTGGTGGCCCGTGTTGCGGGCATGCCGTGGACGTTCAAATTGGCGATAACCTGTTGTTCCTGTTGTTTGAAATTTAGATTGGCTACGGCTTGGGAAAAATCCTGCACGGCAAACAGTCCGTCACTGCCTTTCACCACACCGATGCCTACCCCGTTGAGTTCCGGATCAAGAATATTTTCGCGATGATGCGGTGATTGCATCCATGCGGAATGAATCGTTGCCGAGTTCGGAGCCACAGCAATGTTTTCGGCGATGGTGGTGAAGCGCGCCCCGGCCTTGGTAGCCCGGTCCTGAACCTGTGGTTCACCCGGAAGTTGATGGGACAAGACATTGCGTTGCGCCATTTGAGAGGCGTGTTCGCGAGCCGCAGCTGCGAGCGCCGCGTCCCAATGGAGAGCTGGCAGGCCTTTTGCGGCACGTTCGCGGTTAAGGTCGTCAAACAGGGCGCGCTCGGCGGTGGATACTTCAGTCTGCGCGTAAACAGAACAAGAAGTAATGAGCACGGCGATCGCAGCCAGCACGATGATTCGAAGCAGCACGCGGATAGTTGTGCGCGTGGGCACGCGTGCAGTAAACCGGATGGCCAGGGGCATAGGCGCCTCCTGATCCATTGAACCTGTGGGAGCATGGCGTACGAGAAAGCGCGAGGGTCAGGTGCGAACGAGTCGTAAGCTGAACGAGCGAGCAGTCCTGGAAGAGAGCAGCGGCCAGGGTAGGCTAAGCCGATGAATTTCTTAAATTAATGGGTATTTGTGCGCAGGAGGGTGGTCGTGAGCCGCTTATCCGCGAACGTGTACGGCGCTGAAGCTTAAAATCACGTGGCCGCCCGCAGTCGGACGTCCAAAGCTAAGCATGGGGCTAAAGCGCGAGAACATCAGCAATTGGTCGAGCTGGTGACGCATATCCGTGCTGTGCGGTCCCGACAAAATCTGGTAGCCAGTCATTCCACCTTGCGCGTCGACAGTCACGTCGAGCAATAAGCCATGCGGCAAGGCCAATTCCACATCATGTTCGGGCGCCCAGGCAGGCGGGTATTCCGAGAGTGATACCAATTCCGCTGGGCGCATCAAGTTAATGGGTACGTCGTTTTCCACAGCACGCACGGTGATGCCCGGCGCCAGGATCTGAAAAACCAAAACAAAAACCAATATAGCGGACACGAATCCGCCGGTAGCCGGCAATGTGAGCGGACGAAAAACATTATCGAGGAGTATCTCAGCGCGGTCACCAATCTGCCGCGCGCGGGCGCGCCAGCCTCGAGAACCCTGGGCTTGCGCGGCAGCCACTTTGATACGCACGGAGAGGTCGGGCGGAGGCATGTGCTTGGTCACAGTCGATAGCATTACTCCCAACTTGCGAAAACGCTGAAGATCCTCGCGGCAATCCGCGCAGGATTCCAAGTGCTCGCGGACGCTCGCGCGCTCGTGTAAGCGGTTAGAACCGGTGAGTCCGTCGTCAAGGTAACCAGCCAACCTGGTGCGTACCGAGTTACAGTTCATCGGTCACCTCACCTGTGAGGTTGTTGGCTAAAGACAGACCGTTGACCGGAACCACGCGGGCGACAGGCCATGCGGCTGCGTAGGCATCCTTAAAAGGAGAGTGTTGCGTCCTTTTTGCGACGTGGGAAAGCTTTGCCGGAGCTGAGTGAGGAGTTCCATGTTCGGTTCCCGGGTGGGATTCTTGCTCCGACAAAAGGGGCTGAAGAATTTCTTTCAGGGCGCGCCGTCCTCGCAAAATACGCGACTTCACCGTTCCGATGCTGCACTCCAGAATCTCGGCGACCTCTTCGTAACTAAAACCTTCGAGGTCACGCAAGATAACGGCGACGCGAAAAACGTGAGGAACACTGAGTAATGCACGTTGTACGACGAGTTGCAGTTCCCGGGCGGCCAATTGTTCGAACGGCGTGGCGCAGAGATCTTCGATTTCAATATGCTCGCGGCCTTCTTCCAGTTCGGCATCGATGGACACGGTTTTTTGAAGATGACGCTTAAACCAGCGCTTATGGTTGAGCGCTTCGCGTATAGCGATGCGGTACAGCCAAGTCTTCAAGGAACTGCCATGGCGGAAACCGCGTATACCGCGAAATGCTTTTAGAAAGACTTCCTGGGTGCCGTCGGCGGCATCGGAAGCGTCTCCGAGCATACCGAGAATCAGATTGTAGACAGGGGCGTGGTAATGAGTGACGAGCCAATCGAACGCAGTTTCAGAACCGGCCTGTAGCTCGGTGAGGAGTTCGGATTCGTCGCGTCCCCAAGGGAGCGCACTGGCCCAATTAGACACTCTGGCCTTTCCTAGCCCTAGTCCGAAATGAAACACACGGGCTGAATCCAGCGTCGCAGCGTCACGTGCCGGTGGGCCTCTCGATGCGCCGCCACCGGTAATGGCCTTACGTTACTTAGACACCACGAGGCGCTGACTTGTTTCCCGCACAGATCAATTGCGAGACAGATTCTGGCATCTTGTTTCGCTCTGCGCAATATGCTGCCCGGGCTAGTACCGAAAGATGAGATGCCCTAAATGGTGTGATGGATGGTCATCGAAGCAGTGAACACTACCTCACCGAGTGCAGGCTTCGTTTTCATGAGGCCGAGGCATAAGGCCAACATCCGGTCGCGGGCAACGTTATCAGCCGCAATTCACCAGGCGCATGCCACATCCCGGGGCCGGAAGGGTCCGGTGAAGCGAATCGGATTGAAAGAGGCGCCGATATCGCTTCGGCCATCATGGTTATGAGGGTCAGAAGTGCTGGGCAAAGCCACGTTATACTACCGAGAAATGCGAGGTTTTTCCTCGCCGCTTGGGCATGACGTAGTTCGATATTGGCAACGCGACCGTGGTGACGACTGGCATTGCGCTTTTTCTGTGCCATGATTGTCATACACTACCGCCGTATAACGGGTATCTGGGGCGTTGCAATATTGGACAGATCGCGAAAGACAGATCGCGCAACGAATTTATTTCGCGTATTTATCTGAATGCGCATGCGGCGCCAGAAGTGAGCGCTAAATAAAGCATCTCTGCTGTTCTTGGGGGATAAGGATGAGCGAAGAGCAACGCCGGCGGAATCCTCGGTACGCGTTTGTCGCTAACGCCGAACTGTTTGAATCGGCTACTAAAATGCGCATTGCCACACGCGTGAGCGAACTCAGCGTACAGGGCTGTTACCTCGATATGCTGAACCCTTTCCCGGAGGACACGATCGCGTTAGTAAAGATTTCGGTGGGCGATAAGACCTTCGAAAGCAAGGTGCGGGTCGTTTACGCACACTCAAATTTGGGCGTGGGATTGGTGTTTCTGGAGCCGGATCCGAAAAATGTGGAAGTGCTGAAGTCTTGGATAGACGAAGCGAAAGCAGATCCCCAGCGATTGCTACCATAACCCGAACAAATCCCAGATTACTCTGATGTGAATGTTAGCGTCCGGCCTACAAATTTATCGTTGCTGAAGATAGCATTCAAGGCGTGGGCTTAGTTCGGGGGTCGGTCCTGAGTTAAGCTTCTAAAGACTCGCTATCGCGGGATTTTATTTTGGATTTCTTTTTTTGGTCGGCTGAGCCGTGATTGTTGTCGTTGTGATTGTTGTTGTGATTGTTCAGATGATCTCGAATGACGCGCACTTCTTCCGCTAGAGCTTTTTCCACCACGGCGGACTTTCGCTCGCCGCGCGCGACACGGCTTACGTAGGAAGGATCCACTCCGAGGCGCTTCGCCACGCGGTTATAGATGCCCCGAAAAAGTGAGACGGAGGGGATAGAATTCATGTTACTATCCACTTTGTCACCATTCATGACGAGCCTTTCAGGAGAGCAAGCGAACGAAGTGCAAGGTAAGACTAACACAAATGGTAGCTGACGGCATCCTAAAGGTAGGCATCATAAACGTAGGCTAATGAGAACCCGAAAGACTTCAAATCCGGAATGGGCGCGCAAAATTTTAGGTTTGCGGCGACGGATGGGACTGACGCAGGCGGCTTTTGCGTCGCGGCTCCATTATTCCGCGATGGCTTTGTCAAGATGGGAGCGCGGCACTCATGAGCCGCCGGCACAGGCGTACATCCAGATCGGAAATCTGATCGGCGAGCCTGAATCGTCATGGTTCTGGGAACGAGCCGGCTTCAAAACTTCGGATCTTTCCAAGATGCTGCCGGAAGGCCATGGGATGATGAGGAAAGCGGCCTTTCCGGATTTCGAAATTGTAGTGGCCGGAAGCCATAAAAAGAAAAACCACGTCGTGCCCAAGGCCAGACTGGTGGCCATTCCGGTGCTGGCCGCCCACGCGGCCACGCATGGAGGCAAAGGCGACTCCTTCCTAGATCTGGATGACATCCCAGCACAAGAAATGATTGCGGCGCCTGCGGTATGGTGCCCACATCCTGCCGATACGACTTGCCTGCGAGTTCGCGGAGCGTCCATGAGTCCGCTGATCAACGACGATGACATCGTAGCGGTGGACCGTTCGGCGACTAACCCCAGCGAATTGAGCGGCAAGATTGTGGTGACCTGGCAGCGCGAAAGCGGACTGACGCTCTCAAGGTTCCTGCTGGTTAACGGTGTCCAACTTCTGGAATCCGAGAACCGCGATTACGAGGCCGTAAAACTTGGAAAGAATCGCAGCTGGCGAATTATGGGCAAGGTTTTGTGGTGGATTCGGCACGCGCCGTGAACTCCCTGACGTGAACTCCCTAATTTGAAGTAAATTCTAGTCACATTTACAGGATTTCCCTGATAGAGCCGCCTCCTATTTTTTGCGACTATGCGCGTGCGGTTATTGACATCCGCCAAGTCGAGGGAGAAGGGGACAGACGAAACGCTTCGAGAAATCGGAGCAACCGGGCTGGGACGTCTCTCCTCTTTTCCTTCGGTCAACTCCTCCGACTGAACTTCCTCCTCCATTGAAATCTAAATCTCACAGCCTTGTGTTGGCGTTCCCCGTTATATAAAGTTAGCGCCTGAAAAGAAGCAGCGCATGACGCGTTGATTTGAGGAGGGCATGTGTCACCTGACACTTCCAGGCCTGCGATTGCATTAAGGGGCGGGCGGACGTTGGGCCTGTTCTGGCTGATTTATGGGATTTTGCGAATTATCGCGGCTGTCTGGATGCTGAGTTTCACTCCAACCGCCACGGTAATGTTTGGGGCCCTTCTCAACCGAGTTCCCAACCCGTATCCACTGATGAGCGCCTTTCACTTGATTTACGCCGTGTGGATGGTGTTATCGGCGGCGAGTGGGATTATTGGAGCTTTGGCGGGGATTAGCCTGCTTGCTGGAGCCGCAACCAGTCGAATTCTAGCGGTGGTGGCGGCATTGCTCGCCGTGCCGTTTATTCCGGTAGGCACGATGCTGGGAACCTATACGCTGGCTCTTTTTGTGCCAAGAGAGTGAACTCTGGCGCACACGCAATCGTGCTGCACCCCCACACCGCCAATGCTGTGGCGTCAAATGGGTTCACATCGGGATGGGCTGTCGGCTTTTGGGCTTTATATACCAGCAGGGCGAAAAGCTTGCTTGCGGAAACAATGAGTGGGCACAAATCCAAGTCTGCTGGGGATTTTGCTGGTCAAGCTCGTAATCGACTTTTCCGCCTTTTACGCCGATGGCATAGAGTCTGGGCGCCGTAAACGTTTCCAGCGGGTTTGAGGGTTGCGGGTGCATCATTCGAATCCGGAAATAAACAAAATCGCACGTATAGGTGACGATCAGGCCAAACGCAAGTAATATCAGCGCGCGTTTGGCGAACAACCGCAACCGAGTTATCTCAGGCATGGGCTTATGTTCGTATGAGCACGTGAGGAAGAAAACAGGTACTTCCGCCGGTCCACCGCAGCAATTGCTAGCCGCCTGGTAAGGCCGCTGTTTTGCATGCTCCTCCATGTTCTTCTAAGTCCCGCGAAGGAGGAGAGAGTCTTCAAAATTTTCTGCTGTAATCACGAATCACGGAATAACACTCGCAGGCGAAGGCTTCCAGTTGCGGACGATTCGTAATTTTCACAGTACCGCGACCGTATTCGATCAGGCCTGCTTTCTGCAGCAAGCCGGCAGCGAGTGTGACACTGGGTCGATCGGTACCAAGCATGGTTGCGAGGAAATCGTGAGTAATGCCCAGCATGGAGGTAGAGGCGCTATCTTCGGCCATCAGTAGCCAACGAGCCAGGCGCTGTTCAATTTCGTGCAGGCGATTACATGCGGCGGTTTGCGAAACTTGCATCCCGAGCAACACGATGTAGCGATTCAACGCTTTGCGCATATTGGGGATGACTGACGATAGCTCTTGAAACATTTCACTTTTAATCCTGAAGCCTTCGCCGGAAATCTGCACTATTTCTCGAAGCGCGCTACTGCTGATGCCGGCGGCTAAAGCCGTCCCGGAGGCTCCTTCCTTGCCAACGATGCCAGCTTCCACGGTCTTGCCTGTTTTCAGCACTACCACCAAGGAGATGAGCCCGCGGTTTGGGAAATACATGAATTTCAATTTTCGATGCGGCTCATAAAGAATGCGATGCTGCTCCAAATCTACGAATTGAAGATGTGGCCGGACAAGATTAAATTCACGGGGTGTCATGGCCAGAAGAATTTCATTGTATATGGGCTTGCCGGCCACGTTGCTGCGCGGAGCGGGTTGCGAGGCGCGCTTCTTCTTCACGAAGTTTTTCTCCCTATTCAAAATTTTGAAATGGCCGCGTCCCGATGCGCTCGTCTACGCGACCCGCAACAAAAAGTGGTTGTTCTTTTCTATAAGGTCTTCAGCTTATTCACAAGGACAAACGCTATTGTAGGCTGTCCAACACAGTGCACTTTAATTCCCCGTCAATTAACAGCTTTCATTGGATTTGGATAATTTGTGAAACTTGTATAACCGAAGTTGAGTGCGCAGACAACAACTGATTGGGGACCTGTCATGGACGAAGCCAGCGCGCGAATGCTAACATCACTGATCGACCCGGTGGGGCCGTGGCGCAGTTGGGAGCGCGCCTCGATGGCATCGAGGAGGTCGTGGGTTCGAATCCCATCGGCTCCACCAAAATACAAAAAATATGTCTGAGCGGCCTGTGTCCAGCCCGGAAACATGGGTTACAGAATGTACCGGCTACATACGTAACACTTTTTGGGCGAAACGCGTTGTCAATGGGTTCCAGCAGCCGAGTATCAAGATCGAAGCACCTCACGTCATATTCCATAAAACCACCGGCCCGGAGTTTACGCTGATCCACTAAATAATTTATGGCCAAGCTGACTTTTTTGGGCGCCGCCGGGAGCGTGACCGGCTCGAAATATCTGGTGGAGGCGGCGGGAAAGCGGTTGCTGGTGGACTGCGGAATTTTTCAAGGCCTTCGCGAGCTCACGGAGCGGAATTACCATCCTTTATCGATCGATCCCAAAACGTTCGATTATGTTGTATTGACGCATGCGCATCTGGATCACACCGGCTGGCTGCCGGTGCTGGTGAAGGCTGGGTATGGAGGTCCAATTTTCGCAAATCCCGCCACGATGGATCTGAGTGCGCTATTGCTGAAAGATTCGGCTCACCTTCAGGAAGAAGACGCTTTACACCCGCAAAAGGAAATGACTGGACGCCCAGAGCGCGAGCCCATGTATACCAGCGAAGATGTGGATCCGGTGCTGCGCCTGATGAAGCCAATGCCCCGCTTGGGTGACTTCGAAATCGATCCTGTATACCGCATCGCCTCGTATGACGCAGGCCACATTCTTGGTTCGTCTAGCCTGGAACTGACGATCAACGAGAACGACACGAAAAAAGTGGTGGTATTTTCCGGAGATATCGGTCGTTACGACCAGCCCATTCTCAACGATCCGCATACGCCTCCCAGTGCAGCTGATGTCCTGATTTGCGAATCCACCTATGGAGACCGCGAGCATCCTGGCGGCGATCCGGCTGCACAGCTTGCCGATATTGTGAATCGCGTGGTGCACCGCGGCGGCTCGATCATCATTCCGGCGTTTGCCGTCGGACGAACGCAAACATTTATGTACTACCTGCGGCAACTGGAAGCGGAAAATAAAATTGCGAAGTTGCCGGTATATGTGGATAGCCCGATGGCGCTTAACGCGACAGATTTGTATTTGAAATATCGCGAGGATCACGATGTGGAGTTCACGAAGATCGATGCGAATGGCCAGGGCGATCCGCTAAACGTTCGCGAATTTCATCTGACGCGGACCATGGAAGAATCAAAGGCTATAAACAACGTGCACACTCCTTGCATCATCGTGTCGGCCAGCGGAATGGTGGCCGGAGGGCGGGTGCTGCACCATTTGGCGCAACGGCTGTCGGACGGAAGAAATGCCGTGATTCTGGCAGGGTTTCAGGCGCAAGGAACGCGTGGACGCGCTTTGCAAGAAGGAGCCAAAACCTTGCGCTTGTTTGGGCAGGATGTACCGGTGAACGCGGAGATCATACAAATGAGCCAACTTTCGGCGCACGCGGGGAGAAGCGAGTTGCTCCTATGGATGGGCAGATTGCCCACACCGCCGAAACGGACTTATTTGACACATGGCGAGCCCGTTGCCGCGCAGTCTTTACAAAAAGCGATCACCGCAAAGTTTTCGTGGAACGCGTCGGTGGCTCGGTATCTGGACACCGTTGAATTCTAATCGACACGCGAACTATTTTCTCCCCTCGCGGAACTATTACCTGGCCCACTCCGTCTATAGAGGCAGGACCACTCGCGGGGTAGGGGACTAACCACCACAGGGCAACCGACCGTTCAGTCTCCTACCCTAGTAATACTTCTAAATTGGTATTCCTACCGCTGAAATTACCGCAGATTTATACACAATTTAGCAGCAATTTACAGTATTTGATCGTCAACGAGACAATTCAGAGGGTTCGGCGTTTCGCGGGCAGCGGATACTGCGATCATGCAAGTTTGCGGAATTCGGCTAAGTGTTCGGGGAGACGCGCCAATCGCTCTTCCGCTGCGGCCAGGGTCGATTCCCTTTTGCAGAACGTGAACCGAACCTGCAAGGAGCCATCGGCGGGATTGCCGTAGAAACTCGATCCGGGAACGACGGCGACTCCCACCTTTTCGACAAGAAATTTGGCGAAAGTTACATCGTTGGTAGTTTTTTCGGAGTCGCTGCGGTGGCCGCCGTTAAATTTAAAGCCTGAGATGTCCGTCATGATGTAGTACGCACCGCGCGGTTTAAATACCGTGAAACCAGCTGCGGTGAGGATTTTTAACAAGCGTTCACGCTTTTCGCGATAGCTCTTCGCGAGATTCTGGTAATAAGAATCTGGGGATTTCAGAGCCATCGCGCCGGCCTGCTGCAAAGGAGCCGCAGCGCCTACGGTGAGGAAGTCATGTACTTTGCGAATCGCTGCTGTTGCTTTGGCGGGTGCGATGGCCCAACCAACACGCCAGCCGGTGACGCTGTACGTTTTTGACATTCCATTGATGACGATGGTGCGTTCACGCATGCCGTCGATCTGCGCCATGGAAATGTGCTCGGCGCCGTCGTACAAAATATGTTCGTAGATTTCATCGGTGATGCAAAAGGCGTTCCAGCGCACACATAGGCCGCGAATAAATTCCAGTTCGGCACGAGTAAAAACCTTGCCGGTGGGATTGTTCGGGGTGTTAAGGATGATCGCTTTCGTGCGCGGACCGAATGCCGCGGCCAGTTCTTTTTCGTCATAGCTCCAATCGGGAGGACGCAATTTGACGAAGCGCGGGGTCGCGCCACTCAAGATGGCGTCAGGACCGTAATTTTCGTAGTACGGCTCAAAAACCACAATTTCATCGCCAGGATTGATGATGGCCATCATGGAGGACATCATCGCTTCAGTCGATCCGCAGCAGATGGTGACCTCACGTTCGGGATCGACGCGGAGGCCTTGAGTGCGCTCAAATTTTTCCACGATGGCATTGCGCAGCGATTTGGCGCCCCAGGTAATCGCGTATTGGTTGATGTCGTCCGCGATGGCTTGGCGTGCGGCTTCTTTGATTTCAGCGGGCGCGGCAAAATCAGGGAAGCCTTGCGAGAGGTTGACGGCATGATGTTCGAGTGCCAGGCGCGTCATTTCGCGGATGACAGACTCAGTGAATTGCTCGGCTTTGGCGGACAGCATGCGCCGCACCAGTTCGCCAGATGTATTGGTGGCCGACGTGTGACCCTCTCTTTTTTCGTGCTTAATTAAGCTTGCCGGATTCGGCACGTTCTTCAATTCTGGCGCGACTGGAAGCCGCAGTGACTGGCGGACCCTGCGCAGCGCCAGAGCCATAAATCATCCGGTAGACGGCGGCATTGCGCAAGACGATTTGCACGTACTCGCGGGTTTGCGTGAAGGGAATGGATTCGACGAGTTCGGGTATTTCTTCGTAGTTGCGTTCGGCCTTCCAGAGAGCGATGCGGTCTTCGCCGGCGTTGTAGGCCGCGGCGGCGTATTCAGGAGCGCCCGTAAGGCGGACAAGATTGGCAATGTACAACATGCCCAGCTGAAGATTGTAGTTGGCGTCGTACAGAAGCTTTTTGTTGTAACGAATCTTCAATTGCTTGGCGAGCAGTTTGCCGGTTTTTGGCAGCACCTGCATCAAGCCAATAGCGTTGGCGTAAGACACGATGTCGGCTTGAAAGGTGGATTCCTGACGGATCAATCCAGCGGCAAACATAGGATCGAAGTCGTTGCGCGCCGCTTCGCGACGAAGAGCCGCTTCGTACGGCAACGGATAAAGTATTTTCCACACGGCCATGGGAGCATCGGATATTTTGCGCGATTCGAAACTGGGAAGAATGATCCGCCCGTAAGACATGCCCGCAGCGAAATGGCCCTGGTCAAACGCCGCTTGGGCGGCTTCGAGCAGGAAACGAGGCGATGAGGTGGCGAAATAGGCGTTTTTTAGTTCCAGCTCAGCGGAGGCATCGAAAGCGATGATGCGCAGAGCCTGAGCTTTGGCCCAGCGGTCAGCAGCGGAAGCAGGAATTTGTTCGTCAAATGCCCGCAATGGAGACGGCTCAGGAATTTGTGCCAGGAAATCAGATGGATCTTCCTCGCCGGGTCCCATCTCTTTTAGTCGAGTGGCGGCGGCGTGCGCAAAATAAGTTTGCGGAAATCGCTCGATCGCTTTCTCGTAATCGCTGCGCGCGTGACCGGGATTACCGCCGCGTTCGGCGCTGCGGCCAAGCCAGTACAGCGCGTCAACGGCGTTGGCGGAGGTCGGGTACTTCAAGAGGAAGGTGGTCAGACGCTGGTCCGCGTCCGGTTGTTTGTTCAGGAAAGCGATCCACGCAATGCGCCATTCGGCGTTATAGGCATATTTGCCTTCGGGAAAAGCGTCGACCAATCGTTGGTAGTACGCAACTGCCTTGGGGCGGTCGAGGAGAACCCAATAATAATTGCCGGAAGCCATTAAGGCTTCCTCGTTCCAGACGCTTTTAGGGTATCTCTGCGTAATGCTGTCAAGAGTAGCGAACATCTCGGATTCATTTTTTGCCGTGCGATAGGCTTGCGAAAGACCAAACAAACGCTCGGCATCGATCTCAGGATCGGATGTTGTTAGCGAAGAGAGAAGCGTAGGCGCGCCTTTGAGCTGGATCCTGGCCTGCGCTATGCGCAACTGCGCGCGCTGGCGCTTTGGATTGTCAGGATCGCGTACCATCGATACAACTTTCTCGAATTCGGCGCGCGATTCTTTCCATTTGTGCGCATCGAAAAATATTTGAGCGCGCTGCTCCTGCATTTCCACAGTGGGGCTGGAATACTCGCGGCCCAACTCACGAGCAATTTGTGGCAGAGCGGTAGCCGTGGCTTTGGCTTCATCGGACAAGGGATATTTGTAATAAAGCGTTTGGTAATCTTTTGCGGCGCGCGGTAATTGGTGGGCGATTTTGTAGGCTTGTGCGCGTTCCAGCAGCAAAACGGGCCGGCTGTTAGTCGGAGGATAAGCGTTCAGAGCTTCGATGGCGTCTTGTGCGTGGCCAGTGTCACGAGCAGTAGGGGCGTAGCCTTCTAAAAATTGTTCGCGCATGGCGCTGTTGGGATATTCCTGCTGAAAGGTTTGCAGATCGGCGAAGGCTCCAGCCATATTTTTTTGCCCCCGCTTGGCTTGCGCGGACCAGTACAAAACATATTCACTGAGAAGCGCGTCCTTTTTAGCTTTAGCGAACCAGTTTAGAGCCTGAGGCAGATGATTCTTGGTGTAGTCCTCATAGCCAAGCGCCAGGGCGGCACGCGGGCCCCAAACCGTGGAGGCGTTTTTTGTAGCGAAGGAGGACAGCTTTTCGTACGCAGCAGGCGCCGCAGTGTGCAGTCCGCGTGCAAGCGAAGCGAGCTCGGTCTGCGCAACCGCGTCCCCCATCGTCGGAGAAGTAATTTCCGGCGCAGAAGTGGTTACTCCGCAGTCGGACTTGCAAGGCGCAGCCTTAGGTTTCTTTGATTTTTTCTTTGTGTGTGCTCGAGTTTTGTTTTGGGGTGCTGGCTGCGAAAAGGCACCGCTCGCATCGCCGACCAAAAGCGAAATACTCAGGCAGAGCGCAGCCGTTCGAGTAAAAAGAACTGACGATGATGGGCGGTGGAACCTAAAATTCACGCGGAAATGTTCTAGCGATCTAGCGATGATGCGCGTGGATCGCGTAAGGATACTCACCAAGAGCGTGCGCGTCGCCATCGGCGAGAATCTCGACCATCCAGCGATAGAAATAGTCCACCGGGTGATCCATGATGGGACGGAAACGGCGATCGTATTCTCGATGAGCTTTTTCAATGTCGTCACGCAGTCTAATGCACAAATCTTTATTTTCGCGGCCCAGACGCACGGCCTCGGGACGAAGCATTTTAATGTCCTGCATGGAAACTTTAGCAACCCGATTGGCGCGACGATGTAATTCCTGCTCCTCGGCGGACAGTTGATTAACGTCAAAATCGCCTTCCGTCTCAACTTCAACGTCGTCAGGAAATGGCCCGGGTTGAGGGAGTTCTAGCGCCGCAGGTGCTAACGCTACAGGCTCAACACTAAGATGTGCCGCTGGAGCGAGCTCGTTGCTTGGAGTAGAGTCCGCAGGGCTAACCGGCGCGATCGGCTCCACAGAGGCACTTGCTGTTTCGCGCGCAGGCGCGACGGTGTGCGCCTGGCGTGCAGAGTCCGCGCTGATGGCAATGGTTAGCCGCGTCATCTCGGCTTCGAGCGGTGAACGCGGGCCTGGATGAAGAGTGATAGCGACAAAGCGGGCAAGGACTTCCAGGGCTGCGGCAATGGATGCAGCCGTGGATTGCGCACGCAACATCGGCGGCAGGGCGTTGGTGGGCTTGCTGCTGGCGCAGGCGGCGACCACATCATTAACGGCTTGATTCAGCTCGTCAGTGGTGCGCTGGATGCTTTCCAGGTTGTCGCGAATCGCTCGCGAAACGGCTTGCTCGATGGCGGTCGGCTCTTGTGGCATAAACATTGAGGGGCTTGATCGGTAAAAATGCCCCGTTTTGTGATTTTGGGAGTTGTGCGGTTGGGAGTCAATCGCCTGCGAAGGGGGGTGTGCCCAATTGCTTCTTATGCGTTTCGCCGGGACGGCCAGGACTGCAAGGCAATGCCGATGATGCGATGAAGTTCGCCGCGGGTGGCTCCGCCCGCAGCCTGAATGGACATCCCTTGAATCATTGTTGCAATGTAGCGCGCGAGGTTGGCGGGGTTTGCGTCCGGAGGCAAATCGCCATCTATCCTGGCTCGATTCAAGCGGTGGCGAAGCGCTGCTTCTGCGGCCAAACGACGCGAGATTAGTTCCTCGCGCATTGAATCGGCGCCATTTCCACAGGCCAAAGCGCCCTGAACCCATAGACAACCAGCTGGATTTCGCGGGGAGGTCAGCATGTCAGCGGTCCCGTAGAGCAGACGTTCGACGACAGCGCGGCTTGTCGGCTGCTCGAGGGCAGCTCTCGAATAAGAAGAGGGGCCTTCGGCATAGCGGTCGAGCACGTTGCGGAACAGTTTTTCCTTGTTTCCGAAAGCGGCATAAAGGCTGGGCCTGTTGATACCCATGGCCTTGGTCAGGTCAGTGAGCGAAGCTCCTTGATAGCCCTTCCGCCAAAAGACATCCAGAGCATGATCCAGCGCTTTACCCGTATCGAATGAGCGCGGGCGGCCGGTAGGGTTGGACGGACGCTTCGTCTTCATACTCCAAGTATACGACCATTACGATAATTTAATACTAATCGGTACAAAACCTATACCCAATAGTGGAGTCGTCGCATCTGTACTGGCAGGTACAAAAGTTCAATAAGGAGGACTTATGTCGCAACGATTGACGGGGAAGGTAGCAGTAGTCACAGGAGCGTCCAAAGGGATTGGCGCCGCGATCGCAAAGCATCTGGCAGCGGAGGGCGCGTCGGTTGTAGTCAATTATTCCTCAAGCAAGGAAGGCGCGGACCGCGTGGTCCGCGAGATTACCGGCAAAGGTGGTAAAGCTGTTGCGGTGCAGGCGAACGTGTCAAAGCAAAAAGATATTGAGCGTCTGTTCACGGAAGCGAAAAAGGCTTATGGCAAGCTGGACATTCTGGTGAACAACGCCGGCGTTTATGAGTTTTTGCCGCTGGAAAACGTTTCGGACGATCACTTCCACAGACTTTTTGATCTCAACGTGCTGGGGCTACTGCTGACTTCTAAAGAGGCGGCGAATCATTTTGGCGCGGATGGCGGCAGCATCATAAATATAAGCTCGGTAGCAGGAATAATTTCTCCCGCGAGTGCTTCCGTTTATGCATCGACAAAGGCCGCCGTGGACAGCGTGACCCGCTCTTTGGCCAAAGAATTTGGAGGCCGCAAAATTCGGGTTAACTCCATCAACCCAGGTCTCGTGGAAACCGAGGGCGTGCATACCGTGGGATTCAACGAGGGCGATTTTCGTAAGGCCTTCGAAGCGCAATCCCCACTGGGACGCATTGGACAGCCGGAAGATATCTCACCGGCCGCGGTTTTTCTGGCTTCCGGAGAGTCTTCCTGGATTACCGGCGAGACGCTGGTGATTGCGGGCGGCGTTCGCTAAGAACCGCACTTGTCGCGCGGGCGCGACAGACAGCGCGATGTACACCAACCAATTGCGACTTGTGGCGGCTGAATGCCTCGGCCGCCACATACTATTTGGACCGGGTGATATAATAGGGTTGTAGCGAGTCGTAGCAAATGGGGGCGACACGGTTTCGACGGAAGCTGTCGCGGCCCGAAGGCATGCCGGGGGCCACCCGCCCGTAATCTGGTGGAAACTAGAACTGCCAACAACAACTTGGCACTTGCTGCTTAATTAATTAAGCGCAACGTTTGCCCAGGCCTCGCCTGCGGGTTTGGGGTCAAACGTCATTCAGCGGGCTGGCTTGAGCCTTTCGGTCCGTAAGGCTCAGGCGAGAACCATCGGACTAGCCGGCTGCGTTTCTTGCTCATTCTGAGCGTGGCGGGCGAAAAAAACTGAACTGAGCTAAGCATGTAGTCTTCGGCTCGTAGCGCTTTTCGGACGGGGGTTCGACTCCCCCCGCCTCCACCATTGTAAGTCTCGGGCTTCTTTCCTTTTGTCTGGATGATACCAAGCCAATTCAGCCAATTCTGGGCTTCCGCTTCTCCTGCGGGAAAAATCGCGCTCCGCTCGGAGAAAGGGCTTGGCATGTGATCTGCCTTTGACTTAGGAGCATCAAACGAGCGTAGGAGGTGATAGTCATTTGAATCGACTAGCAGGAGAAAGAAAATGAAATCTAAGCCGCAATTCGGCTCGATTTTTGTGGCGGCGTGCGTCTCCGTTTTTTTGAGCGTGCCCGCCTTCGCGCGCCCCGCGAATCCACATCAGGATCAGGGGACCGCCCGGACGCAATCCGAGCCGCAGGACAAGAAGCAGAGAGCTGGGACCAGCCCCGGCAAGGACGTGGGCAAGGGCGGTGAGGACGTTGGCAAAGGCGCAGCCAAGGGGGCGGAAAGCCTGGGCAAAGGCACTGCCGGAGCGGCCGGCCATCTCGCTACTTTGCACCCTGGCAACGCCGCTGCCGATCTCGGCAAAGGCGCCGCGGGAGCCGGTAAGGACATCGGGGTCGGCGCCGGAAAAGGCGCGGGCAAGATCGGCGAAGGAAGCGCTAAGGGAGTAGGAAAGCTGGGCGGGAAAATCTTCCACAGAGGCAGCAAGAACAAAGACAAGAACAAAGAGAAGACCGACGGGTAAGCGGCTCGCCGGCCTCTAAACTCTCTCTGCCCGCCATCGTGCTGCGCGGGTCCACACCATCATCATGGCATCGAACAAATTCTCTAGGTACGCGACTACCTCCGCGGGCTGTTTTCAGTACAGAGGCAAACTAGGCAGCTGCCATTACGGGAGTCAGTTTTGTACTCAGCGTCAACGCCGCAGGAAGGAGACCCGATTGGTCCAATCCCATTTTCCGGTCTCTTTTAACAGTCTTGTGAGTGCCCAAACTAGACCACCGATATCCGTCAGGGAGATGGTCTTTTCGTCAACAAAAACGACGCCGCCGTGCTTTCGCTCTTCTTCCGCCCAAACTTTGAGCAGCGGCGGGATCGTTCGTCGGTCATACGTAACAAGCGTCAAGCCTTGTGTGGCGGCTTCTTGCAGGCAAGCGGAGTCTTCTTGTCCGAGGAAGTCTCCGTTTTCCCATTCCACCATATAGCGAACTATTATGGTTCGATTGCGCCTGCGCAGACCATCGGCGACGTCCGGTGAGATATGCTCGTCAAGAAGAAACTTGAGCACGTCAGTTTTTCGTCGCTTTCCTGGAAAAAAAGTCGGCAGCCTGGGGTAACATACGTTTCAGCCCCCCAAAATCCGTCGAATCATACTCGGCCATCACCGCCTTGATCTCTTCCGGAAACGCTCCTGCATAATTGACGGCCGCGTGAACTCTTACCTCCGGCCACCTGAGGTGTCGCGCCACGGCCGATGTGTCTGTCTTATAGCTGCGGACGAGCAGCATCACCTCCCACACTGCGAGCGTGCTCCCCTGAATGTATGCTTGTCGGCCAGCGGGTGAATCGCGAAAGTCGATGAACGCAAATTCCGACCGCCTTAAGCCTTCCTCGACCAGACGGGCGCTCGCGTCGCTGGGAGTCCATCCATGCCGATTCGCCATACGCTTAAGACGCTTTCCGCTCTCCAGCGGCAGACGCATACTTATGACCATCGAATTGGTTGACCTCATGGCGATCTCCTGAATATGTAACTCTTGTAAGTATTGTAGCATCTTACCAGAATAGTTGCAGTATTAGCCCATCCCTGGATTTCGTCTGGCAAATGAAAAATCTCGCGTTCCAGATACGTTCCAGTTTGCCGCAATTTTGCTGTTTTCTGCGTTTTGAGCGTCTCGGAAAATCAATAAGTTGCCCGTTACAATATCGCTGAATATTCCGACTCCCCCCGCCTCCACCATTCTCGTCTTGATTATTTTGTGCTGGCTCTTCGGCGTGCCCGCGCACGCGTCAGGGGGAAACTCTGCCAGGCAAAGGGCCGCCGCACGTCGCGTCCAATCGCTCCTGACCTGACCTGGCCTGTGTCTTCCGGCCTGTACTAATGAGATTTTTGCACCCGTGAAAGTACAACCTGCCTGACCTCCATCAGGCTCTTGGAGTCAAGATGGAAACGCCCTGGCCTTCGATGAGTGTGAGGTAACGATTACACGGAATATTGATTAGCTTTTGCACGACGGTGGACGGAGCGGGCCAGCGAATTTCAAGCCACTCCTGATCCGGCAGGGATTGCTCGAGTGTGTAGCTTCGCGGACGAACATCCGCAAAGCAAAACTGCCGATGCCTTTTGTGGGGGCATTTTACTGAAGGTCGCCCGTGACCGCGGGGATGTTTCGCGTCGCCCCGAGATTCTTCGTCGTCTGCAGCACACCGCTCGTATGGCACCCAAGGAGCCAATGGCTCGATGTCAGTTGGGTAAAGCCTTCGAATGGGCCGAGCTGTGGAATCAGGCCAGACCCGAGACGGAAGCTTGTGTGCGGCTAGATCTCGGGTCTCCAGATGGTCATTATCAACTCTCGCGCGTCTACCGTCGTTTGGGATTAACGGCACTAGCTAACCGGCAGACCTCGCTGCAACAAGCTGCCGCCCTGCAGCAAAGTGAAGAGAGCGTTCGTCGCACAGAAACCGTAACCAAATTCCTCGTGTTGCTCGATCACTAAGGTCCACACGCCAGCCAATGGCGGTTCGACCCTCCCTGGATAGTTACGATCCTTCAGCGCAAGAAATGAGTTGTGTAATGGAAACGGATTTAACCGGGGCGCCTTAGAACTTGGATCTGAATGGTAATGTGTGGTTTTCCCCCAGTTAAGTTTATCCATAAAATACAGGATTATGTATTTCCTTCAACAAACAAAACAGGATTCTCCCATCTTATCTCATGAGTTTATGTAAGCTTCAGAAACAATTGATGTTAAGTCGGCGTCAATTTACAAAGGTAAGTGGCGCGACGATTGCACGACCGAAATCGATATTGATTGGATACCATTTTGGAACTCAGTTTAGGTTTGGGTTCGGGACATTCATTAAGAAGAGAGAAAACGCGGTTGTTACTAGCCCAGGTCGTGAATTAAGCCACTAAAATTAAATCGCGGGATTACTCAATGGAGGATTCAATGCGTCACGTGCGCAAGGTTCTGGCCCACCTTTTGGTGGTAAGCGCAGTTCTCTGGCTGTTAATTCCGGTCACAGTGCCGGGTTCAGCGGCACAGGTGTCGAATTCGACCGGCAGCATAAGTGGTACGGTTACAGACCCGCAAGGCGCGGCGGTTGTCGATGTGAAGGTTACGATTTCCAACAAGGAGACGGGAACGAGCCAGACGCTGACGACAAACGGTGATGGCTCTTTCACTTCTGGCTCATTACCCCCGGGTAATTACCAAGTTCTCATTGAAGCGCCAAATTTCAGAACCGTACAAGCCACGACGGTTGTTCAAGTCGGGCAAATTACAACCTTTAATTCAAAACTTGAACTGGGGTCCTCGTCAAACATTATTGAGGTTACTGGATCCACCCTGCAGATTAATTCGGAGCAGGCGACGGTCCAGGACGTGTTGACCGCCGCCGACATCGACCAGCTTCCCGTCAACGGCCGCAACTTCCTTGACCTTGCCACCCTCGAACCCGGTGTGCAGATCCAGGACGGTGCTACGTTTGATCCCACCAAGAACGGCTACTCCTCGCTCTCGTTCGGTGGCCGATTCGGGCGTTCCGCCCGCATCGAAGTGGACGGCGTGGACATCAGCGACGAGACGGTTGGTACGGTCACCCAAAACATACCGCAAAGCGCGATTCAGGAATTCCAAGTGAGCCAGTCCACACTGGATCTTTCGACGGAGCTGACCTCCTCCGGTACTGTGAACGTGGTCACCAAATCCGGCACCAACGATCTACACGGCGGCGCCTATTACTACGGCCGCAGTGACCAGACATCCGCCCGCATCGCTCCCGAGCAATTGGATTTCGGCCGCAAACAGTTCGGCGCCGACTTGGGAGGGCCGATTTGGAGGGACAAGCTCTTTTTCTATGGAAACTTCGAACGCACCGACCAGAGCCTGGCCAACCCGGTTCAACTTAATGGCGACTTCTCCGGACTAAGCGGTTCCTTTGGAGCCCCGTTCACAGAGCGGGAATATTTGGCCCGCGTCGATTACAACATCAAGGCAAACTGGACCCTTTTTTACAGGTTCAATTATGACCAGAACTTGAGCGTTCGCGGATTCAACCCCGGAGTCTATCAACCCTTTGAGAACGTCGACTTTGCACCCACTCACGTTATCGGCACGGATTTCTCGATCGGTCACTCCACCAACAGCATCCGGTTCGAATACCTGAAATTCAGGAACGCCATCGCGGATGCTGTTGCCAGCTCCGGTGCGTTGGACCCAATTCCGGGTATCTCCCTTAATATTACGCCAAACGGCTCGGATTTAACCTGCCTGGCCGGCGGCGAGAATTTCTGCTCCGGCGCGAATATCCTGGCGCCACAGAAGACCTACCAAAGCGACACCCAAATTAAGTACGACGGCAGCTACACCAAAGGCCGCCATACTATCCGCTACGGGACGAGCTTCAACCACATCCTCGGTGGTGGATTTGCGAAATTCTTCGCTCTCCAACCCATGGTTCAGTCAGTTTTCAACACCGCTAATGAGGCGTTTGCGAATACCAGCTCTTTCGGCCCAGGCGGCGCAAACAATCCCGGCAATTGGCCGGTGGATACCATCCTTTTCGGGAATGGGCAGGGTTTCTCCACGGAGACTCCCGGGTTCGGCTTACCGGCAGGCGGCCAGCATGATAACCGTTTCGAGGCTTACGTAGGCGATCAATGGAAGTTCCGTTCGAACCTGACGATTACGCTGGGCCTACATTACGGCCGGGACACCGGCCGCGCGGACAGCGACCTACCGGCTATATCGGCGCTGACTCAATTCAACAATCAGTTCTTTACCGGACTTCAAAATCAAGTAAACCAACCAAACAAGAACTTTGGACCTCAGATTGGCATCGCCTGGGATCCCTGGAAGAATGGCAAGACAGTTTTTCGTGCTGGCGGCGGCTTCTACTTTGAGAACGCCATTTTCAACAACGTGCTCTTTGATCGGCCGGCCCGGTTGCAAACAGGCCTGTTCCTGGGAACCGCAGCGCCTTGCTTCGGCGGCAACGCGACTGGACCGGTGCTCGGCGTGGCGGACAGCGCCGGGGGTGTTCCCTACTGCGGTCAAGCGATTGGCACAGCGGCGGCCCAGATTTCCGCGGACCAGGCTGCTTTTCAGGCAGCAACATTAGCAGCGGGGCCCGCTTCCAATGGGAACTTCATTGGGAACGCTCTTGCTGATTCACCCGCGTCAACTGGTGAGCAGTTGATCGCCCCTGATTACCGATCTCCGCTTTCCGAGCAGATGAACTTTGGTGTGCAGCACCAGTTCGGTCACAACACCGTTCTCAGCGTGGATTATGTCCGTAACGTCGGCCTTCACTACTTGCTTGGAAGCGATACCAATAAGGTCGGTGACGCGCGCTTTCTCAACGTTCCGAACGCCCAGGCAGCCATCACGTCTACCCTTACGGCTTGTGGAGCCGCGACCATTGATGCTGCAATCGCGGCGTGCCCGGGCCTCCATCCAGCTGGCGGCGGTGCCACCATCGCCGACTTCGCCGGCAATGGTCTCGATTCCGGTCAAAGCTTTGCCAGTGGTTTGCCATGTCCGACCTGCGCTTTTCCGGGCATCAACCCAAATCTGGGACAGAACGAAATGCTGTTCCCGATTGGCCGATCCACCTATGACGGCCTGTTGGTTTCGCTGAAGTCTAACCTCGGCAACCCGATGCGCGGCGTCAAACACCTCAACTTGATCGCGTCGTACACGCTCTCGCGTTTCGACTCCCAGGCTCAAGACCAGGACTTCGTCAACAACGCTGCGGACTTCAACAACCCTCTGCGTTTTTTTGGCCCCAGCGGTCTTGACCGCACTCATCAGGTGAGCGTTGGAGCGGTAATGGATCTGCCAGGCGCGACACGATTTGCGCTGACCACCCACTGGGACACTGCTGCCCCTCTAACCCTGACTCTGCCGCAGTCCGGGAACCCTGGTGAAATTTTCCTCACCGACGTCACGGGTGACGGGACGGTCGGCGACCCGGTGCCGGGCTCAAACGTTGGCTCATTCGGGCGCACCATCAAGGCTTCGCAACTTAACAACTTCATCAACTCTTATAACAGCACGAATGCCGGAAAGCTCACTCCTGCCGGCCAAGCATTGGTGACTGCCGGCCTGTTCACGCAGGCTCAGCTGACATCGCTTGGCGCGGTTACACCCACGCTGGCTTCCGCGCCTGCAGGTGAAGTAGGAGTAGCGCCCATCTTCACGTTTGACGCTCACGTCTCGTGGGAACTCAGATTGAATCGAGTACTCCATGCCTTGCCGGAGCGCGTAATTCTCGAGCCCGAGATCGCTCTGTTCAACGTGTTCAATTATCAAAATCATGATCCGTTTGGTAACGAACTCAGCGGCGTGTTAAACGGCGCGGTCGGATCAGCCAACGGCACGACAGCTCACGGCCCACTCGGCCGCTCTAACCTGGTCACCCCTGGTTCGGCGTCTGGCGTGAACTGGTATGCCGTGCCGAGACAGGCGGAGTTCGGCGTCAAGCTGAAGTTCTGACCTTAAGCAGTTTCATCGAGGCGGCGGAGAGCTTCCCTCTCCGCCGTTTTTTCTTGGCGAAGCGACGCAGTCGGGCAGATTGCGGGTCCTCATCTTTGCTCAATCGCAAGGCACCGGTGCCTCTCACATTGTTCTTGCCACAAGCCGGAACCCCTGGGGAAGTATTCCGCACGGATGTTACCTGGGACGGGACGGATAGGCGATCTGACTAACCATTCAAATATTCAAATCATATATGTGTTTCTTCGCGCGAAACGGCCACGGCTTGGCGCATGGCTCCACGGCACCTGGAGCGCATCCGCTGCCTAGTGCATGAACGCATCGTCGGCAATAACAATAGCGTCCAGTGGAAAGGTCGACGCTTTCAGATTCCTCAGCACCACAACGTTTCTAGCTTCGCGGGGGCTAAAGTTCAGAATCTATCCAAGCCCTCCTGAAAGCGAGCACAGAAGAAAAACCGGGCTGGCGCTTTCACGCCAGCCCGCGATTTGGTTGCCCTTCGGCTAGAAGGTGAGCCGGAGGCCAAACTGCATCTTGCGGGGGTTATTGCCCTGGCTGTTTACGACCCCAAACGACGACCCAGGCCCAACTGTTGGATCGACGCCCAGACCGGTTTGTGCGTCTCCCGCGAATGGATCCGCGAAGACGGGGTGGTTGAACACGTTGGTGACGACATACTCGAACCGCAGGCTGACGCGTTCTACGACACGAATGTCTTTCACCAATCTCATGTCCACGTTCCAATACATCAGTCCGCGGAACACGCCAACGCCACCAACGTTGCTGTCGAGACCCAGAATCCCCGGACGAAGAGTACTCAGCACGGCGTCGGGATTGGAAAAGATGTTGAACTGTCCAGCGCCAGCAGGGTGGAGCGAAGCTGAACTGCCAGAGGCCGCCACGGTGAGAATACAGTTTTCGGTGGTGAAGAAGCTGCCGCTGTCACCCGCGCCGAAGCCTTGGCCGGATGATTGGGCGCCCTGATTTGTACCGCAGCCGAGAGGCTGGCCGCTGCCAATGGCAATAATCGGCGACAATGACCAACCGCCTGCGATGTGTCCGATGATGCCGTGCTGACCCTTGTACCAAGGATCGTCGATCAGGGCGACGGTGTTGAAGACGAACTTGCGATCAAAGGCCTGCAGTCCATAGCCATTGTGGAGGTCGAACGGATCGTTCACGGTGTATTCGCTGGTGGCCTGAACGAGCGCGCCAGTACCCAGAGCCTTGCTCCAGGTGAAGTTTTCCTGGAGCGTGATCCCGTGCCAGTTGGTCATCTTTAATGAAACGAATGCGCCGTTGTAGTTGCCGTGCCCGATGCTGGCATTGACGCCGACGCCGGAGGACATCTGGCCGCCGCACCCGATTTCCGTACCGGTTGGGCAGTTGAGCGGAGTGTTCAGCATGCTGCGGGGGAAGTTGAACCCGCCGTTGTCGAGATCACTCCACAAGCTCCAGACGCTCTGCGTCGTGAAATTAGTCATCTCGTTGCTCATGACCGCGGCAGTGCAACTGGAAAAGCCGGCGCAGTAGGCGGGATTCATTGCGGCCTCAAAGAAGGGTTGCGGTGCGATTGCCGCAGGGCTGCCCGTGCCGCAAGCGGCAAAAGAAGTCGCGCAACCCAGGCCCTTCTCGACGGCTGCATAAGCTTTGGCGAAGCTCTGCCCGCCCAGGGTCATCATGTAAGGAACAGCGTTGATGTTAACCGGCTGATACTCATGGGTAATTCTGCGGCCAATGTAGCCCACTTCCAGCAGGAACTTGTTGGATAACTGGCGCTGAATGGTGAAGTCGAAAGAATCGACGACGTTAGGCCGGAAATGCGGGTCGAGGGCTTCCCCCGCGCCCGCTGCGACGCTGTTAACGCCCGGGATGGTGGGCTGCGGAAGCGTTGGCGCTGCGCCCGGAATCGGCGCGTTGTTGCCATCGGTTCCGACGCGGAAAGCATTGGCGACAGTGGGATTGGCCGGCCCGCACACACCAGTCATAAGGTTTTGGCGGCATTGGACAGCCTGGATCAGGCCGGTACCCAGCAGCGGCACGAGGACAAGGTCCACGCCGTTCAGACGTCCATAGACTCGGCTATAGCCACCACGGATAACGCTCTTGCTACCGCCGAACACCTTGCCCAGGACTCCGTCCGAGTAGTTGGGATTCCAAGCTGCGGCAATCCGGGGGCTGAACGAACCGTAGAAGGGGTCATAGGGATACTTCTGGCCCGCTCCCGTGTTGCCAACAAGAGCGAAGCCAATCTCAGGGTTGTAAACCTGGCCAGCCAGAGCAGCCGACTCGCGCTGTTTAAGGTAGGACAGGAGGTCAAGCTGCTGGCCACTAGAATCAACGAGCTCGATCTGCTTACCGTTCTTTTCGGTGGGGGGCATCTCGAGCGTCCAGCCGAGGCCGTACGTTAATGTGAAGGACGGCTTCATGTGCCACGAGTCGCTAAAATAGACGTTGTAGTAAGGAATGGTGCTCTGATCAAACGCATGGGTGAGCGGTGGATTCAGAGCGAGATTGGCCCCTGACCGGGTATATGCAATCTGGGAGTCGGTGACGATGCCGAGGATCGCAGCAGCGTCGCGACCCCACGTTTTACTGCTAACGCCGGCAGGATTGGTGGACGAAAAATCCACCAGACCTCCCCCAGCCGAATCACCAAGCTGGTAGGTAGGCTGATAGTTGATGCCGCCGCCGTTGTCCGAACGCTGATGCCAATCGTAATTGCGCTGATAGGCGCCACCGAAGGTGAAGAGGTGGTTTCCCTTCAACATGGTGATGTCATCACGAAAGAAGGAATCGTGACCATCCCAGAAACGAGTGCGGACGCTCTGGGTGTTCACGTTGTAAGGGGTGAGAGCTGTGGCGGACTCGCCAAACGGTTCGAGGGCGCCGCCGAGCTGCGAGAACTGCGCGATGCCGCCCGGATCGGACCAAGACCAGTAATTGCGAAGGTAGCTGAAGTGGAAATCGTTTGTAGTATGGGAGGTAATGTTGGTAGTCAATCCGGCCACGTAGTACCAGGGCTGTTGCGGACGTACAGACAGAGACGCAAGCGTGCCCAGTTTGTCTCCGGGGAAAAAGCCCCCGGCATCTACCTGGCTGGTGTTCGAGAGAATTAGTTTGTAATAGCGGTAACTGCTAGTGAAATGCCACTTTGAACCAAAGTCATGGTCCAGGCGGGCCACTGCGAAATTGGAGCTCTGGGGAACACTCACGTTGGACTTGAATCCTATTTCGTTAACGCCATCGCATTTGGTACCAAGCAGCTGACCTTGTGTGGGAGAACCTGAACAGCTCGGGTCATTCCCGACAGGTTCAAAGGTGTTCCACATCTGCTGAACCAACGGATTTATCCCGAGGCCGCGAGGATCGCAAGCGGCGGTTCCACTGGGGCCGCAGTTGGTGCCGGTATTCAGGTTGTAATTCACGCCACCAAACGTAAGGATACCGGCGCGCATATTTGCGCTGGGAACGACCACCTCATAGGTTTGAGAGTTGTTCCAGCGGAAGCCCTCGTAGTTCCCGAAGAAATAGGTCTTTCCTCCGAGAATCTCCTTCTTAATGATGGGGCCGCCACCGGATGCGCCGAAGCGATTGTAGTGATAGCTGGGAAGCGGCGTCCCGCTGAAGTTGTTGTCAAAGGTGTTGGCACTGAAGTTATTATCGAGATAATATTCGTATGCACTACCATGCCAGGCATTGGTGCCACGCCTGGTGACGACTTGAACCTGCGCGCCCGCCGAACTGTTGAAATCCGCAGTTTGGTTGGCGGTGTTGACCTTGAATTCTTCAACGCTGTCGATAGGCGTTGGCATGACGCCGCTAGGACCGCCGCCGATTTGACTTTTAACAACTCCTCCGGTCGGGTCGTCGGCGAAGCTCGGCGTATAAACCTGCATGCTGCCGTCCATGTCATTGGTATTTTGGCCGCCATCGAGCATGAAACTGCTTTGATCAACCACCGCGCCGGCCACGCTGCCATCCGGAGAGACGCCTGGCTGCAAGGTCACGAAAGTAGAAACGTCGCGGTTAATGGAGGGCAAGTTCGTCAGTGCATCTCCGCTCAGGGTGTTGCCCACTGTAGCGTTCATGGTTTGCAGCTCGCTGTTACTGGTAGTGACTTCGACGGTTTCGGTAATGGCGCCAACCTCCAGTATTAGGTCAACGGTCAGAGCAATGCCGACCTTGGCGGTCACGGCAGTCTTGGTGATACGGAACCCAGTTTTATTGACCTCAATTTCGTACTCGCTAGAAATTACGTCAGCGAAGAAGTAACGGCCCTGGTCGTTCGTGTTGGTTGAACGAGAAGTGTTTGTGGCTTTGTCCGTGAGCTTAACCGTGGCATCAACAACGGCTGCGCCGGAGGAGTCGGTGACTATACCGGCGATGCTAGTGGAGCTGGCAGACTGCGCGTGAATCACGAGAGGGAAAAACAGGGAACCGCATAGAAGGAACATGACCAATCGCGGGGCCCGTGAGGCTCTAAGACTCCGAGCCAAAACAGTAAGCAGACGAAAAGGCAAAATTATCATCGAATTTCCTCCACCCCATTGGGAACACACCTTGCCGACAGTTCTGCCACACCCTCGCGAATGGCGAAGCATCGATGCTAAGGTGGTTCTTAAATTTAGCTAAAGTGTTGATGAGTGACGCCCACCACAGACGCCAATTGCAACGTTTATACTTCTGAGGTATTCGCGTGTCAAACAAAAAATTTACATTGGATTTACATTGAATTTACATTGGATTGACAAATCCACTAAAAATACGATTCCCCGTACCGGTACGCCCCAAGCGTCGGGTTCCAAGACGGCGACAGGGCAGCTGTAGCGGACTGGAGCTTCCCCAACTTGGGTGGAAAGTGCGTACTGGTGAATCGCGCTAACTTTTATTTCTGGGTGGGCAAGCCGAGGATAGCTTTGATGCGCGAGCGCTTGGAAATTTCACGCGGGGCGCCAGTACTGCGTCCCAGCCAGTCATTGAAGTCCTGAATTCTTACGGAGTGCTCGACGGGGATGTCCACGACGGAGACTTGCACGGTGTACAGACCTTGAGGGATGCCCATCATCCATTCATTTCCGCGAATGGCTACGAGTCCTAAGGCGACAGCTTCGTAGAGCGTTTCCGCAGTCACTTCGACGGTGTGTTTTACGCCGTCCATGTCTTTTATGGTGACGCGGCAAGAGCGAACAGGCATGAGAGGAAGAACTTACCATATTCGCTTTTTATTCGCCACAGGAAATCAGCCGCTATAGATCAGACTAGCGGAAATGAATTGAGTGATGACCTAAGGCTTCAAGGAGTTTTGTGCTTGAGTTTCCCGGCTGTGACTCGGCTGAGGGCCAGGGCGGAATTCGACGGTGATGTTTACCTCGGAGTCTACCGGCTTGCCATCGATCAAGGTTTGGTCAAATTGCCATTCCCGTACGTCGTGCATCACTCGCGGCATCAACGCGAAACGGCCGCTCACGGGTTTAAGATCCTGCACGCTTCCATTTTTGTCTAAGAACGCGCGCACGGTCACCGCGTCTCCAGGGCGCGCGTTGCCCACGAGTTCTACCTGGTTTGCCGTGACTTCCGTGAGCAGCTCGCCGACCGTTAGTTTTGCGATGGGCCCGCGATGATGCCAGCGGCTCTCGGCCGGCACCATGACAAATCTTTGCATTTCCACGGAAACGGAGCGTCCACCAGCCACAGACTCTACCGGCAGCCTGAGTAAAAATGATTCGTTGTTCTTTCTCGCGACGAGCATCACCCCATGGAGCGGGGACTGGGCATTAACGGGTGCAAGATTCGTCGCGGCGCTGGGCACTACTGGTCGCGATGAGTTGGACGCGTAGAGGCTGGGCGCAACTTTTGCCGCGCTGCCAGGAGTTGCGGTGGACGCCATACTGGGCCTTACGTTGTACGCGACGCGCGGGGATGCGTCGGAGGCAATGCCAGGCCCGGGCCTGGGTGGAGCAGGACCAGACGGTGTCGCAGTGGAAGAAGAAGATACCAACGCGGGTTGAGTTTTCGAAGTAGTCGTATTGATATTCCGGCTAGCATTGCTAAGAGGCGAGGAACTAGCTATGGAATTCTCTGTCGTCCCCAAAATTGGCGTGACCGAATGATTCACCGATTGTGTCCGTGTGGTTGAGACATTCCCGGCCCCCAGATTGCCTGGGGTCGAGCCGGCAGTGTTTTGATGGGTGGTCGAATTTTCAGTGGCAGGCGCGGTCGAGATCGTCGCAATAGAGCTCGAAGCAGTGCGTGGAACTGCCGTCGGTACGACCACCGAGGAATGCGATCCGGCTGCATTTGAAGGTGCGCCTCCGGGGCGGTTTGTACCGGCATTCACACCGGAATCAACCGAGATGGTTTTGGCAACCTGATCGCTGGGATTTTGTTTCGAGAAACCCTGAGCAAGCGGACCTTTATTGTTGGCTGCAATACTGTGATTGTCGTGGGCAGTAACCGGCACCCCGGGGGATTTGTCTTTCGAATCGTCGCGTTGCGCTGACGGGTTGCTGGCATTTGTGCGCGCGTTCGTTCTGTCACCTCGTATAGCCGGTTCGGCGAGCGGTGCGAGAGACGAAAATGCGTCCTTCGCAACAGCATTCGGTTTAGCCTTCGAATCCACTTTCGAAAGTCCGTTTGCGTTTGGATTTTCTGGCGGCGCCATGGGAGGCGGCGACTTGAGGGCGCGAAGCTCTTGCGTGGACATGGAGTTCAGCAGTTTGGTGTCTACGCCCGCGGGAGTAGATACGAAAGATTTAGTCGCGGCAGACGTTTTAACATCCTGCGAGTTCATGGTCACAGGAGCCTCGACACTCCGTGGCGGAAGGGACTGCGGGCCGGTCGCATCGATATCGCTGCTTGTAATATCCGCTGACCCGTCACGCGCACTGGCAACTTCAGATTCAGGTGTAGCAACATGCGAAATATTTTTCCGCAGCGCGCCCCCATGAGATAGCCAGTGTTGCAGAGGGCGACGACCGACGATAATCCCTATACCAAAACTGGGAATGGCAATCCATAACAACAACAGACCTAACGCCGATAATCCCTCTGGCTTCGACTTTTTCCGCGGAACCATGGTTATCGACGCCAAATCCCATTCATTCTCGCGAAATGCACCAAGATTGGGACTGGAATCTTGTGAAAAATGTGTTTCGGCGATCGCGTCTTCAGTGAAAGAAGGCTCTTTTGGCGTGGGTTCATCTTGCGTGGGACCCAGAGATTCCGGCGCGGTGCCTCCCAATCCAGCTAGCAGAGAAGCATGTGGCTCCGTTAAAACTGCGGGATTAATCACAGCCGAGGCTGCGACCGGCGATAGATTAGGACGGGGCTCGTCAACTAGCCTGGGAGTAATTGCAGTAGCTTCAACCGCCGAAAATATTGAACCGGTAGACTCCAAAACACGCGGAAGAAGATTGACGTCTCGCACGCCTTCCTGAGCGAGCCAATCGCGAATTTGTCCGCGCTGTTCGTCGGAAACATCTACCAACTGAATACCGGCACGTTTTTTGGATTTGGTGGTCCAGGCCATGCGTCCATGAACTTCAATGCTTTGTGCCAATCCGTTCATGCGTACATGCAGATTCGAATACGCTTCATCGCCCACAGGAATGGCCATCGAAATGGCCATGCCGTCATCGCTGACGTTCAGGACCATTCCGCCATTCGATTCTCCGCACGCGACATATATCAAGGTTCTGGGGAGAACGCGCGGATGCAAGCGTCGTTCGTGGATTTGCGTTTGACCGGGGAACTGCTGTGTGGAGGTGCTCACGATATCCTCACTAGAAGAACGCGCTTGTGCGCGTCGCGACTCGGCGACGTGTATTACGGTCGGGGAGGAGTGCCCGTTCGAAGGCTTGAGGAAGGCGCGTCACGTTCCTGGGCAGAACGCAAACTAACGCGTGTGTTAATTATAGCAGTCTTCTAAAGTCGATGCTTTCGTCGCTGGCTTCGCCAAAACCATGCCAACAAAATGATTCCCCACCGCCAGGTTATAGAACCCAATATCTAGCGGTAAGTTTCGATCTATATATCTAGTCGCGTTCCCAGCGACTTGCAGCGGGTGCCGCCACAGGGCCGGCATCTGTTTCGCTATTTGCAGCGTCCCACGCCTTTCGAGAGATAGGTTCAATGGATTGTAGCCTTTTTCGTTTTAAGGATTTGTTGATGGCCGGTAAATCCTTGACGAGCAGGCTGTCAAATTCCGTCATGACATCATCGAGTTCTTTCTTCAATGAGTCGATGCGCGCTATCTGATAGTCACCAGGACGGCCTTCGTAATTCAGAATCGCGCCGTACAGTCCGGTTGTCTTCTCACGGATACGTTCTTCCCCGGTAACCGCGCCGCCTTCTTTGGTGGCCACAATTTTCCGACGCAGTTCTTCCACCTTTTGCGCCGTATCGTTAAGACGTTTGGCGAAAACCGGATCGCCTTTCAACGCCGCAGCGCGGGCCCAGAGAGCGTCGTGAACGCTGTTGATGCGATCTACATCAAAGCTCATCTCACCCAGCAAATTATAAACGCGCATGGCGGCTTCGAATTCCAGGCGGCGGTCTTCAGCACTGAATTTTGCTCGCGGATCCATAACAACGTTGAGTTGCGTGGAGAAGGTGTCTTTACCGCGTGTCATTTTGACAGTGTAAGTGCCGGGTAAAACACGCGGGCCCTGGCTAGCTTCGAATGCGGCAGTAGCGGCTGGTGGAACATGCGGCGCCTTTAATCTCATCGGCCAATCGACTCTGCTAATACCTCGGCGATTGTTTGGCGGCAGGGTGTCCACCACTCTGCCCTGTGCGTCGAGGATTTCGATTTTCATTTTGCCGAAAATGTGGCGCTTCTTTTGATAGTAGGTGATGACCGCCGCGTCAGGCGGATTGGGCCCCGAGAACATCGCGCTTCCTTCAGCCCACCCGCCATTGGCGTTCAAGCGCTGCTGTGGCGGCTTGCCGGGGAGAAACCCGGCATCCTGCGCCATTACTTCCGGCGTTAATTTCCGCAGCGGGGAAATATCATCAATGATCCAAATTCCGCGCCCGTGCGTGGCGATTACGAGATCAGACTCGCGAGGATGCAATACGATGTCGCGAACCGGGACTTGTGGAAACTCACGCCCGTGATACTGGGCCCATTGCTTTCCGCCATCCAGAGATATCCAAAGGCCGAATTCGGTGCCAAGAAAAAGCATGTTGGGCGAAACAGTGTCTTCTTTAATGACGTGGGCAAACCCGCGCACGCCGCTATCGGAACTGACAATCGACGTCCAGGTTTTGCCGTAATCCGTAGTCTTGTACACATGCGGTGTCATATCACCGAAAGAGTGCCGGTCAAATGCGGCGTAAGCGGTGGCCGGGTCGTACAAGCTGGCCTCCACCCATGAAACCCAGGATGCCTTGGGCAAGTCGGGGACGTTAGCTACCACGTTTGTCCATGATTTGCCGGCGTCGCGCGTGATCTGCAAATTCCCATCATCGGTGCCTACCCAAATGGTTTGCGCTTCCCGCGGGGATTCGCTGATGGAATAAATGGTGGTGTGCATCTCGGCATAAGAATTGTCAACGGTTACGCCGCCGGACTCTTCTTGCTTCTGTTTTTCAGGATCGTTGGTAGTCAAATCCGGTGAAATGCGATCCCAGGTTTGGCCATGATCGCGTGAGCGGAATAAAAATTGCGCGCCAATATAAAGCGTGCCTTTCTCGTTGGGACTCAAATGAATCGGAGTATTCCAATTAAACCGCAACTTCCCTTCCCCATAATTCGGTTCCGGCTTGATGAAGCGCGCTTCCAGCGTGGTGCGGTTCACACGCCCGACGAATCCCCCTTGAGATTCGGCATAGACATAATTGGGATCGGAAGGATCGGCAAAAGCCCAGAAACCATCACCGCCAAAAAGATTTTCCCAGCGGCTGTTGGTAATTCCTCCAGGATATTGTGAGTCTCCTGCCCAGACGCTGTTGTCCTGCAAGCCGCCGTACACATGGTAGGGATCCGCCTGATCCACGCTGACGTGATAAAACTGGGAAATTGGCAGGTTGTAACCTTTCCACCAGGTGTTTCCGCCATCGTAGGAATACCAGATGCCGCCATCGTCGCCGGCGATCAAATGATCGGTGTTATCGGGATCGACCCACACATCGTGGAAGTCGCCGTGGGCACTCTGGGAAATGGTGCTGAAACTTTTGCCGCCATCTTCACTCATGATCAGCACAAGGTCAGGCTTGTAGATTTTATTTTCGTTCTTGGGATCGACAATCAAGTTGCCGAAATAGAATGGCCGCCAAACCATCCAGTTGCTGCGATCACGCTCCTGCCACGTCTTTCCTCCGTCGTCGGAGCGAAACAGTGCGCTGCGATTGGATTCGATGAGCGCGTACACCACCTGCGGCTTGGATGGAGCGACCGTTACCGCGACGCGGCCCCAGGGTTTCGCGGGCAAACCTTGTGAACTTTTTTCATCCAGATCTTTCCAGGTGGCTCCTCCATCGGAGGAAACAAATAATCCGCTGCCACTGGGTGCGGTCGAATTCTCGCCTCCCGAGCGAAAGGTCCATCCCTTGCGCCTGAAATCCCACATACCTGCGTAAACGGTCTTAGAATTTACCGGATCCATGGAGATCATGGAACAACCGGTGGAAAGATTCGGGCCCTTCAAAATTTTGTTCCAGGTGGTACCGCCATCAGTGGTCTTGTAAAGGCCGCGGTCTTCGCTGTCACTCCACAATTTTCCGGGAACGCAGGCGTAGACAGTATTGCCGTCGTTGGGGTCGATCAAGATCTTCGCAATGCGCTCTGATTCCTTCAGACCCATGTTGTTCCAGTTTTCCCCGCCGTCCGTGGACTTATAAATTCCGTCGCCAATGGAAACACTGTTACGAGTCCAGGATTCTCCGGTGCCGGCCCAGATCGTTTTGGGTGATTTCGGATCGATGGCGATGGCTCCGATGGACTGCGCGGTCTGCTTATCAAACATGGGCTTGAAGGTGGTACCGCCATTTACGGATTTCCAGACTCCGCCGCTGGCCGCTCCGACGTACACCGTTAGCCGGCCGTTCTCTTTGACGGCGGTAAGTGCGGCGATGCGGCCACTCATCGTTGCGGAGCCAATATTTCGCGCGCCCAGGCCAGAAATCGAGTCGGAATCGTATTTCACTTCCTGGGCGCGTAGGTACGGCGCGAAAAACGCGCCGCTCGCGATACATGCAGCCAGGACCAAACAGCGAATCGCATTCAACATTTCGATGGCGTCCTTAAAGTGATTTGCACAAACCTTGCTGACACACGAAGCTCGGAACAAATCAGCCCGTTTAAAGAACTCACCCTTCCAAACGTAGAGTGGGGTGCCCTGCATCACCGTAGCGACATATCTCCACGATCACTTCGGGTTTGTCTTAGCTTCGGCTTTGGTGACCGGCATGGAGAATAGCAAATCGTCCAGAGGGGCATTAAGTTCCACTTTCTCCACCGTAAATTTTGCGCGCTCCTGGCTTCCCTTCTGTCCGCTTTCGAAGGCAAAAGGAAAATACAGCCCGTTCACTTGTTCGTAGTCTCCGTAGTAGTTTTCCGTGAATACAACCGCTCCGCGAATATTACTTTGATTCTCCATTTTGATTTCCAGGAAGGAATCGGCATCGAGAAAGTAATAACGCAGGTCGCCATTTTTCAGCGTGAGTTTCACTTTAAAGCAGTCCGTGCCTTCGACCGAGTCATGTCCCACCAATTCGGCCTTGTGACCTTTTTCCTTGTAATTCACCATCGGGCCATCGATGTCGGCATCGATCTGCAGACTTTTAAGATCGTCCTGCGACATCAGTTCCGGATCCTTACGACCGCCAAAAGGGGAAATCTGCCAGCCAGTCTTGCCGTCATACGCCTGAATTTGCGCCAGTCCTTGAACTACAAATTCCTCGCGCACCTTATCGGGTCGCTTGTTTTCTTGAAGAAACGCGGCCCGAAAGGAGCCCTGAGTGAACTTCCCGGTGGTGCGAATGCTCTGAACGGCTTTCAGCTTTTCCATGCCACCATGCGCTTGAATGTTCTTGGCGATTACTTCATCCACGGTCTGCGTCAACGCTGCTAACGGCGACAGCAACAAGAAAACTAACGACAGGATCAATGGACAGAGCAATCGCCGTAACGCTATTCCTTGTCCTTCAATTTTCATGAATTTCTCCGAAAGATGACTGCGCTAGACCTTATAACAAACTCAGAACTACAGAAAGAGCGAATTCTTTTCCAGTAAAACCAGATGAGGGTGAGTCGTGAGCATTTTCCTGACTCTTACCTGCGCTGCGACAAAAAGTTTCGAGGGCCCTAAAATTCAACGTGTAAGCGCAGCGTGGGAACAAGCACCGGTCCGCGATCGCGGTTGTAACCGGGATTGTTGATGTGTTGTATGCCAACCGATGGGTAAAACCCGCGCCAAAGGTGCAGCGTGTAATAGGCTTCCTCAATGGCTTCTCGCCCGTAATTAAGACGTCCATCACCCAACAGAAAGCCGTAGCCGCCCAGCGCCAAATATTGCTGGTGGTCTCGCGAAATGCCGTTCGAAGCGAAAGCCACTCCAGCGCGATCGAATTTTCGGCGCCAGCGTTGCCCGGACGCTCCAGCACCCAGCTCCACGGTGCTGTCCACTTCGGTGTAGGCGTACGACTCATGGCGGCCTTCGTTCCAGCCCCATCGGCCGAAAACACCGAACCAATCGTTCAGTGGCTGCTCGAAGTTTGCCCCGAAGCCGTACTTTATGGAGGTGCGCAACGGATGAGCCGTTATTTCCGGGATAGCGGTCAGACCTGCAAGGTAATTGTCGATGGCTTCGCGGTAGCTTCCCATGTTGGCGTGATTCACGTAGGAGAGTAATCGCAGGATGGCTTCCCGCTGCGGCAGTAGTGATCCGTGCAGCTCCACTTCAATATTCTCTGCGCGCGCTCGGGATACATCGGCATCCAAATGAATCCCATTGGCAACTTTTGGCATCAGTGTTTCGGCGAATCGTACTGAGCCGTGCCGGTCGTGATATTCGATCATGGCACCGAAGGTGTACCCGCGGGTGTCCGCGGCGTAATCGTAAGCGCCGTTGTTGTCGACGGTCCAATTCATGAACTGAAAATTGCTATCGGAGCCGTAGTTGTTCAGGTCGAAAAAATCAGCGATTCCAAGTTTACCGAATCGCAATTCCAGGCGCCTTTCGGGCAGTTTGCTGAACAAGGAAAACGCGGTGCGTGCCGAACTTTCTTCAACGTGACTCAAGCGAATAATTTGATGCCACATCAGACGGGCAATGTAAGGCGCTTTACTGAGCGCTGGATTTCTGACTACATCGAGGTTGGTAAAGCCCGCCAGCCCAAAGGCCTCTCCGATCCCATGGCCTCCGGTCTCCTGGACATCGCAGAGCAACTCCGCGGTACCGGTCAGACGCAGACCGGTATACAAGGTGAGGACACGGGAAGTGGCGTCCTGTGCCTGTGGCGAAAGACTGTTCCTGCCTTGGTACGGTGAGGGAAATGCTGGATGCCATTGCGAAATGATATTCGCCTGGCCTGAGATCCACAGCCGGTCTGTTTCCGGATGAGGAAACATCACGGGAATGGAGTCTGTAGCGGGTCCTGTTATGGCGTCCGGAGGCGCGGGCTCACCCTGCGGGTCCTGTGCTCGCGACGCAGCGGGTAACAAAAATATCCCAAACACGACTATCGCGGCGAAACAATACGTGATCACAGCTCTAGCGGCTACGCTCCGTATCATTGGATCGTTTCGTCCTTTGTCAAACGGTCTGGTAAGAAACGCACTTAACCGTTTTAGCTAGCAGTCAATGAACATCAGATGAACGTTGCGGCCGCTGAATTCCGTCCACCTACTAACCGAGGCACAATCTCGGGATGATATAAAACGGCACCATGTTTTTCCGCACATTTGGTATCTTAACTGCACTCGCACGGGGTTCGCGGAAGGAATTCACGTGTTCTCAAGATATTTTACAATGATTAAAATATCTGCGTTGGTGTGGTTTGCGTTCTTAACCAGCAGCGGCATTCTCCGGGCACAGGATGGGCCGCAGCAAGGTGGCCATGAGCTTCAAATCTGGACGGGCGGAGGGCATGGAACGAATGGGAGTCAGTCTGGGGACGGGGCGTTTAATATTGGCGCACGTTATGGCTGGATTTTGACGGATGCCCATGGACCGAGTTTTCTACGTGGGCGCTTTGAGTACGCCGTGGACGTCGTCCCACTTTTTCTCGTGGCGCAGACCACGAATACGGCATACGGGTTTGGCGTCAATCCATTTGCGTTAAAATGGAATTTCGCTTCGCGCGGAAGCGCAGTGCCTTACATAGATATCGGGGGTGGAGCACTTTTTACAAATGTGAAGGTGCCGGAGGGTACGTCGCACGTCAATTTCACTCCCAGTGGCGCTCTTGGCGTTCACTTTTTACGCGGCAAATATAATTGGAGCGCAGAGGTGCGCTACATGCATATTTCCAATGCTGGGATTTCGCGGCCTAATCCTGGCATCAATACCATTCAGGTGCGGCTTGGGTTGGGAAAGTTCACCCAATCAAAGTGACAGTTGGTCGCTCCCGTTCGGCCAGTGAAAATTCTTTCTGCGACTCGCACATTGGAGGATAATGGTTTCTGTTATATTCTTCAGGAGCCAGCAAAATGCCAAAGACATCTCAGAGTGCCGTACCGATGATTTTTGTATTCATTGCAGTAGCGGTTATTTTAGTGGCCGCCGTTGGATACCGCGCAGTTCACGCTGGAGACAAAGCTCCCGCAGTGGGATCAGCCGCGCCAGACTTCACTTTAAAATCGCAGGAAAATAACCCTGTAAGCCTTCACGATTTCAAAGGCAAATGGGTTGTGCTCTATTTTTACCCCAAGGATTTCACCAGCGGTTGCACGGTGGAAGCGCACAATTTTCAGCGCGATCAGGCGCAGTACGAAGCCAAAAATGCCGCAATTGTTGGTGTCAGCATGCAGGACCCGGATTCACACCAGAAGTTTTGCACTAAGGAAGGCCTAACGTTCAAGCTGTTGGCTGACACCGACAGCCAGGTTTCGAGCACATACGATTCCGTCATGAATATGGGTGTAACTAAACTTTCCGCGCGGCACACTTTTCTTATTGATCCCAACGGCGTCATTCAAAAAGTGTGGCTGGATGTGAAACCGGACAAGCACAGTGCCGAGGTGCTTACGGCGCTGGACGATTTGCAGAAAAACGGCGCGAGTAAATAATGGCCGTCAGCAACACCGAACTGCTCATTTACTTTACATTTTTGAATCCGTTAAAGTTGGTTAGAAGTTGCAGACCGGGAATTTCCTGCAGACATAAACGTTCATCTGCGGTGACCAAAATCAAATCATAAATTTTGGCCGTGGCTACTAAAAAGCGATCGCCGGAATCGCGATATCCCAACAAAGTAAATGGTAGCTCCTGCGCTACCGCCGAAGTAAAAGAAGCTTCCTGAAGGTCAAGTTCTTGCACCGAAGACTGGACCCATTCACCCATATCAGCATCGAGTTCAAGACGCTTTTTTTCGACCAGTAGGACCAATTCCCAAATGCTCTACGGTTCGTCATCTCCTTCTACGTTATTGGTGGCTGGAGCCGAAACTGGCTTATCTGGATCAATTGGCGTTTTGCCTGCCTTCACCAATTCAGAGTTCAGTTGAGGGATATCCCGGTTGCGAATCGCTGTCCACTGGGTCTCTAAATCTTGCAACGCTTTCACTTCTTCGTGGTAAGCGCTTTGCGCCTGCGAGGTGGGTGCGGAATCAGCACTGTCAGCAACGGTCAGAAGATTCCCAAAATGTTGGTTCAACATCGAAAAATTCTCCGGACGCTTGTCGCTGGCGGGCACACCATAGAAACTGCTTGCAGCGCTTCCTTCGAGTTCCGTGACTTTTTTCTCCGCGGCAGAGAGAGACGCCGATAGGGGTGAATTTCCGGCGTTAGTTGAACGTTCAACTAATTGTTCATGCACAGATCGCACCTGCGCCAACGATTTAAAACTTTCGTTCATCCCACGGACCGCGCCGGTTTCCATTTCGAATTGCGCGCGTAATTCGGTGACCGGCGTCTTGATACGTGGATCTATGTGGAGGATCAGGGGCTGCTCCTGACTTTTTCCGTTCGCCGTGAGCTTAACGACATACCGACCCGGAAGGGCCATGGCACCCAAGGGCAGCTCTGGCGTATTGCGGTAGATGGCCGAAATGGGAAATTCGTGATTCAGCGAATCGGGGGGCGCGTAGTGCAGATCCCAGACAAAGCGGTGAAAGCCAGCTTCAGAAGAGAGAATCTGCTGGGGCCGGACCCAATACATGGGGATGGGATTCTCCGCGGCGATTTTGTCCATCGGTTTGGGCTGGTCGCTGCTGGAATAGCGACGCACCAAATGATTTTGGGCATCAAAGATTTCCAACTTCGCCTCGCCGCGTGAACTATCCATCAACAAGTAATCAATGATCGCGCCATCAGGCGGATTTTGCCCGGCCGGTACTTCCGACGGAAGTGGCGTATCTGTATTGCGATTCCAACGGAAGCGAACGGCGTCCTTCGGAGCGAATAAGTATGTGGCTCCCCGCGTGGACTGCGAAGACCACTGCCGCAGAGGCGTAATGTCGTCGAGGATCCAAAAAGACCGGCCGTGCGTGGCGACGATAAGGTCATCTCCATGAATCGCGAGATCGCGCATGGAGGTGTGCGGGAGATTTAGCTGCAACGGTTGCCAGTAGTCACCGTTATTGAAAGAAATGTATACAGAAGTTTCACTACCGGCAAAAAGCAGGCCCTTATGTGTGGGATCTTCCCGGACGACGTTGACAGGCGCGTTGTCCGCCAGCCCTTCTGTAATTTCAACCCAGTTCTTGCCGTAATCGCGCGTGCGGTAGATATGCGGACGAAGATCATCGAGACGGAAAGTGTTAATGGCCGCATAAGCCGTGCCGGCATCGTAATGCCCGGCCTCAATGATGGAAACTTTACTCCAGGGAGTCAGTTGCGGAGGCGTCACATTCTGCCAGGTCTTGCCGGCATCTCGCGTTATGTGGATCAAGCCGTCGTCGGTCCCCGCCCAGATAGTGTTGGCATCTTTGAACGAAGGAGCCACGGCATAAATTACCCCTCGGTGTTTGCCCTTTTCAGGGTCGGACGCGGCAAAGACTCCCAGATTCGCTGGGGTCTCATAGGATTCCCGCGACAAATCGGGACTAATCACTGCCCAACTTTTCCCGGCGTTCACAGTCTTAAACAAAACATTGGCCGAAAAGAAAAGCTCATGAGGATTGAGCGGAGAAAATACTACCGGCAGGGTGCGGTCGTAGCGGTATTCACCCCGGTGGACGGGCTCAGGAGCAATATCCGCAACTTCGCCCAGCTCTTGATTCGTGCGCGACAAGCGCGCTCCGTAAACAATGTTGGCGTCCAGTGGATCCACAGCGATGTAACCGTATTCGAATACTCCGACGGAATGCCATTCGCGAAAAGTGATCTCACCAAAATCGCTGCGGCTTAGAGTTCCCGCAGAGCCGCTTTCTTGCTGCGCGCCGTACACCCAATAGGGAAAGCGATTGTCGGTGGTCACGTGATAAAACTGTGCAGTTGGCTGGTTATACCAGGAGCTCCAGGTCGCGCCACCGTTGACGCTGATAACCGCGCCCTGATCAGAGGTGAGCGCAATGACCTGCGGATTTTCTTTGCTGATCCACCAACGTTGGTAGTCATCACCGCCAGGAGCGCCCTTGAAGCCCACAAACGTTTTTGCACCATCCGTTGATTTCCACGACGAAGTGTTGGCCACGTAAACGATGTCGGGATTATCAGGAGCCACCGCGATGCCCATGGCGCCCGGCCCACGGCCGCCGATGCGGCGGTCGGAGTTTACTTTCGTCCAAGACTCTCCGCTATCATCTGAGCGATAGATTCCCGCGTGATCCTTTTTTGCTTCGATGGTGGCGTAGAGGCGATTCGGTTGGCTTGTGGAAACCGCAATGCCAATGCGCCCAAGACCATCCTCGGTGCCGGGCAGTCCAGCGGTCAGCGGACGCCAGTTGTCTCCTCCATCGGTGGACTTGAACAAGCCGCTACCCGCGGTGATAAAAGATTCGCCACTGCGAATTTCCCATGGAGCCACGCGCGCTGCCCATAACACCGCGTAGACGGTGCGCGGATTCGACGGATCGAGGACCAGGTCGGCGCTGCCGGTGTTTTCATCCTTATATAGGACCTTCTGAAAGGATTGGCCCCCATCCGTGGAACGAAAAACTCCGCGTTCTGGGTTGGGCCCGTAGGGATGACCGACCGCGGCCACCAACAAGCGGTTCGAATCTTGCGGGTCGATGACGATGGAGGCGATCTGGTAGGCATCTCGCAGTCCGAGATGCGTCCATGTTTTGCCCGCGTCCGTTGATTTGTAGATTCCATCGCCGGTGGACAGATCGGGGCGTTGCAAACCTTCGCCGCTACCGACGTAAATCACGTTAGGATCGGATTCAGATACCGCCAGGGCTCCCACTGAACCGGTGGGTTGATCATCGAAAATAGGCGCCCAGGTATTGCCAAAATCGGTGGTCTTCCAGACGCCGCCATCGACGGCAGCCATGTAAAAGACGTTCGGCTGGTGCGCGACACCGCTAATTGCCACAGTCCGGCCCCCGCGGAACGGTCCGATACAGCGCCAGCGCATCTCGTGAAAAAAACCGGGAGTAAATTTCATGGCGGCCGATGGGTCTTGCACACTGTCGCGAACATTTTGGGCCGCGGCGTTGTGAATACTTCCTGAGGCGAACAACACGCCGAAAAACAGGACCATGGCAATCTGCAACGGGCGCATAAAATACCTCCGCGAAATGAAGCGACCTTCTACAAATTCCCCAAGCAACTGAAATTGCCCGGTGGGACGGGGCTTTAGAAAGTTTTGTCTAACTACGATTCTTATTCGCCAGCCGTCTTTACGGGAACGTGTTCGGGAGGCGTAGCTGGCGCAGCGTCGCCTTTCACATAATGGTTGTACCAAGCAAGGTAGCGCTCCAGACGGTCCTTTATATGCGATGGAGTTGCAAATTCATGATATTCATCGGGATAAACGACCAGTTCAGTGGTGCGCCCCAGGCTCTTGAGCGCTTGGAACATTTGCTCGCCATTGATGATGGGCACGTTCCAGTCGATATTGCCACCCATAATGAGAGTCGGAGTAGTGATACTTGCAACCCGATAAAACGGAGAAAGCTTTTCGTAGACAGTTTTCTTCTCCCACGGCCGTCCCAGTTCCGTTTCCCAATCGCGCTGATAATGGTCATGCCCGTAATTGGTCATGTAGAGAAATTCGCCGGCGCCGGAGATGGCGGCTTTGAAACGGGTCGTCTGCGTAATGATGAAATTCGTGGATATGCCGCCATAAGACCAGCCGCCGACACCCAGTTTCTCGGGGTCCGCGATTCCCCGTTCGACGGCGTAGTCGACCATGGCCATGTCGTCCTGGAAATCCTTGTTTCCCCAGTCAGCGAAGATGGCTTGCGCATATTTTTGGCCGTAGCCGCTCGAGCCGCGCGGATTGGGAAAAAGTACAGCATAGCCATTTGCCGCCAGGAGCTGCGCCAGGTGGGCAAACTCCGCGTAGTAGGCCCACACCGGTCCGCCGTGGGGTCGCAGAATCGTGGGAACTCTCTTGCCGGAAATGTAATCGAGCGGTTTATAGAGGTAACCGGCAACGGTGGTGCCGTCCTTACTTTTGAAATGGACGTATTCGCCATGCGACAGCTTAAGTTGCGAGAAGAGGGCATCATTGATGTGTGTAACCTGAGTAAGCTTCCCGTTGGGAATGGTAAAAATCTCGTCGGGACGGTCGATGGTGGCCACTTGCGCGGCGATGTCCCCGGTCTTCGCGACGTTGTAATCATTGACCATCAAGCGGCCGCCGATGGGCCGAGTTATTTCTCCGCCCGCAACCGGTATGCGGCAAAGGTTCTGGGTGCCGTCGTCATCAGCAATAAAGTAAATGAACTGTCCGTCAGGAGAAAAATGCGGTTGCGTGCTCATGCGATCGAACGACTTCGCGAGAATTTTGGCCTCGCCTCCGTCCACGGAGATGACCGCCAGATGCCTGGTGCCATATTCGAACTCTGAGGGATCGAGCCGCGCGCTGTAAGCGATCCACTTGCCGTCTGGCGACCAGGCGGGCGAACGGTCTTCGCCGGGACTCTTGGTTACCTGCGTGACGTGCGCGCCTTTGTCGGTATTGTCCGCAGCGACTATCCAAATGTCTGTGTTGTAGGTGGCATCCGGATCCGGTGTGGAACGATTGCTGCTAAAGGCCAACTGCTTGCCGTCCGCCGACCAGGCGATCTCCTGGTCGTCGTAATCGCCGGAAGTGATCTGCGTCAGACTGCGTTTTGCGAGATCAAAAACATACGCGTGCGTGCGGCGACGATCGAGGTAGCCGATCTCGTCCTGCTTGAATTGGCGGCGGTCGATAACCCAAGGAGGCTGCGTTTTGGGTTTTTTGTCCTTGGCGTCCTTGCCGGTGTCTGAGTCTTTCTCTCTCTCGTCTTGCTCCTTAAAAGCTTCCTTTTCTTCCAATGACGCATCACGTAGGAGTAATGCCAGGCGGCTTCCGTCGGGAGACCAGGCAAGCTCGTCGACATCTTGAGGCGTGTAGGTAAGCCGCTCAGCTTCGCCGCCGAGGCGGTTGAGGAGCCAGACCTGCTCTTTGCTTCCATTGCGGGCCGAAAGGAAGGCTATGTACTTTCCGTCGGGACTCCATCGCGGATGAGAAGAGGAAACTCCTGCTGCGGTAAGAGCGATGGGCTCTCCACCGGATGCATCGACCATCCAAATTCGTTCCTCGTTCTTGTCGGTTTTCAGACGGGGAGTCTTAACCGTGTACGCGATCCAATGACCATCGGGGCTCAACTGCGGGTCGTGCACCTCGTGGATCTGGAAATAGTCATCGATGGTGATGGGGCGCTGGGCGGAGGCAAAGGGCCCAAGCCACGCCGAGCAGAAAATGAAGAGGAGAGCCGCGACAAGGGTCGAAGGAGCACGATTAACCATTAGCAAAGACTCCTGAACGAGATCAAATGGCAAGCAAACGGCGGAGTTTATCACAAGAGTGAAAACTGCGGCCGTAAACAGGAACGGACCAGTTCCGCGAGGATCGAAACAGTAGGGTAGTCAAAAACCGCAGCAGCCGTACCAGCTCATACCCAAATCACTGTAAGGGTAAAAAATAATTTGCTAGCAGTGCAGATTTTTCTTGCATGCGGAAATGACTCTTGTATTCTTCGAACTGCGAACTCGCTTCACCGCAGCGCGAGAGTGAGCGTCGCTCGGAGGACGAAAGTAAAAATTGAGTTCTCTGTCCCTTCCCACCCAGTATCCCACACAGGCGATTTCCACCAGGAAAAAACGAGTCGCAAAGCTGACGCTCTGGCCGCTTGTCGCTGCTACGTTTTTCATGGTCTCCGGCGGCACTTACGGAACTGAAGAAATCGTAAGCGGCGCGGGCTACGGCCACGGAATCTTAATACTGCTGTTTTTGCCGGTACTGTGGTGCTTGCCTACCGCCTTTATGATTGGTGAACTCTCGAGCGCGCTGCCCGAGGAGGGCGGCTATTACGCGTGGGTGCGTCGTGGACTTGGCAACTTCTGGGGGTTTCAGGAAGCCTGGCTGTCGCTGGCGGCCAGCATCTTTGATATGGCGATCTATCCGACACTGTTTGTTTTTTACCTGAAGCAGATGTCGCCCTGGTTTGGTGTTGGAAATCACGGCGTGCTCGCCGGTCTGTTTGTGGTGATCACCTCCGCGGCTTTGAACCTGGCGGGGATTCGCGTGGTGGGCATTACCTCGTTGTGGTTGTTCTTTTTGCTTTCGGCTCCTTTCGCGGTGATTGTGGTGCTGGCGCCAATGCGCGCTGGTGCGCTAGCTGCCGGCCCCCACGCCACGGAAGCAGGCGCGGGCCTCGGATTACTTGGCGGCGTGCTAGTGGCCATGTGGAATTACATGGGCTGGGATAACGCCTCTACCATCGCGCAGGAAGTGGAAAGGCCGCAACGTACTTACCCGAGAGCGATGATCGCGGCCGTCATCCTGGTTTCGCTGACCTACGTACTTCCGTTTGCCGCGGTTTATTTTATGAGCGTACCCGCGACGGCTTTCGCGGAAGACGGCTCGTGGGCAACGGTCGCCGGCCTGGTGGGCGGAAAAGTAATGGGATTCGAGTGGTTGAGGTTTCTGGTAGTGCTAGGCGGCATGATGAGCGGCTTCGGGATGTTCAATGCGCTGGTAATGAGTTACTCACGATTACCTCTGGCGATGGCGCGCGACGGAATGTTGCCCAAGATTTTTGCCAAAACCAGCGCGAGAACCCAGGCCCCTTGGGTGGCCATCATTGCATGCGCCACGTGTTGGGCGCTGTGCCTGGGGCTAGGATTCAAACGGCTGGTGACGCTCGACATCATGCTTTACGGCGCGGCTTTAATTCTGGAGTTTGTGACGCTGGTGGCGCTGCGAATTCGTGAGCCGCAATTGAAGCGCGAGTTTCGCGTTCCCGGCGGATTAATCGGTGCAATCCTTGCCGGTGTATTTCCGCTGGCCTTATTGATGATCGCGTTGGTGCAAAGTGAGAGCCAGTCAGTGCTGGGAATAAACGGTCTCCTCTTCGGTGTTCTGATAATGGTGACGGGGTTCGCGTTGTATGCCTCAACGCGAAAGCTTCGCAAACGACTCCCAGCGGAAGTTGCTGCGGAAGTTGCCGAACCAGCCTGATTAGTTCCCTTCCATAGCGTCAAATACCAACCTGCTAATTCACATAAATTAGAATCGTTTCCATTCAAAATCCAAGGCTGTGACCTTGGCCCGCTGAGATATACTTCCGGCTCGTTCGAGAAGAAATTGCGCTCCGGAGAATGCCGTGAAAATTCCGCGACTGAAATGGCCTCTGCTAACGTATACGGTTTTCGTCATCACCTCCGCTCTTGGACTGCCAATTTCGCGCGCTCAAGCTCAAAGCGCCCCGTCGCGCTTCGATGACAAATTTTTCCAGGAGCTACACTGGCGTTCAATCGGTCCTCATCGGGGTGGACGCGCCCTCGCGGTGACGGGGGTGCGGGCCCAGCCGGAATTATTTTACTTTGGCTCCGTAGATGGCGGCGTATGGGGAACCAATGACACGGGGCGAACTTGGACTCCTATTTTCGATTCGCAGCCGACTGGTTCTATCGGCGCCATTGCCGTCGCGCCTTCAAACCCGGATGTGATCTATGTTGGATCGGGCGAATCCGATATGCGTTCGAATATCGGCTACGGGGACGGAATGTATAAATCGACGGATGCCGGCAAATCCTGGACACGCATTGGATTGACCGACTCCCGCCAGATTGCACGCATCCTGGTTGATCCCGCGGATCCTAAAAAAGTATTTGTCGCTGTGCTTGGACATGCTTACGGGCCTAACACCGAGCGGGGTGTGTTTCGATCCAAAGATGGAGGGGCAACGTGGCAGCGCATACTTTTTCACGACGAAAACACCGGCGCGATCGATCTGGCATTCGAACCGGGGAACTCAAGTACGATTTACGCCGCGCTGCTCCAGACCCGAAGGCCACCCTGGAATGTTTATCCACCTTCCAAGGGCCCTGGCAGCGGTTTGTACCGCTCCAGTGATGGTGGCGATCATTGGGAGCCAGTCACAGGCCACGGATTGCCCAGCGAAGATGTTGGCCGCATCGGAATCGCCTTCGCTCCAAGCAATCCAAAGCGAATTTATCTGATCGTTGACGCAAAAGCTGGGGGACTTTATCGCTCGGATGACATTGGCCAAAATTGGCAGCTGATGTCGCAAGACAAGCGCATATGGCAGCGCGGCTGGTACTTCGGCGAAGTCAGTGTCGATCCTAAGGACCCCGACACCGTGTACCTCCCGAATACAACGGTGTATCGGTCACGGGATGGAGGAAAAACGTTCGCGGCGTTCAAAGGCGCTCCAGGCGGCGACGATTACCACCAATTATGGATCGACCCAGATGAACCGAGACGAATGATTTTGGCAAGCGATCAGGGAACCATCATCACACGTAACGGCGGCGAAACCTGGAGCTCCTGGTACAACCAACCGACAGGGCAGATGTATCACGTAAGCACCGACAATCGGTTTCCATACTGGGTGTATGGCTCGCAGCAGGATAGCGGCTCGATTGCGACGCCGAGCCGGGGAAATTATCGTTCGCTGGGTGTTCATGATTGGCGCCCGATCGCCGCAGGTGACGAGAACGGTTATATCGCTCCCGACCCGGAAAACCCCGGAGTAATCTATGGAGGATTTGTAACTCGTCAAGACTTGAGCAATGAACAGATGCAACAGACTCCGCCGACGCTGGCACATTCCGGCAATTACCGGAGAACCTGGACGTTGCCACTGGTTTTCTCTCCCACCGATCTGCATGTGCTTTATTTCGGTTCGCAGGTATTATTTCGCACCGGGGATGGAGGAAATTCCTGGCAGGTGATTAGCCCGGATTTGACGCGCGAAGATCCTGGCGTGCCTCCAAATCTCGATCCGCCGGCTATCGCCGACGTTGGAAAGGAAAAACGGCGTGGAGTGATCTATGCGATCGGGCCTTCTTACGTGCGCAAAGGCGAGATTTGGGCAGGCACGGACGACGGTTTAATCCAACTGAGTCAGGACGAAGGGAAAACGTGGAGCAACGTCACGCCCCCTGAAATTACGCCGTGGAATAAGGTAACGCACATCGAAGCATCGCATTTTGATGCAGGCACCGCATATGCCGCGGTTGACCGGCACCGCCTTGACGATTTGCGCGCATATTTATATCGCACGAGAAACTTCGGCAAGAACTGGGAACTGGTCTCGGACGGAATACCGGAAGGATATTTTTTAAATTGCGTGCGCGAAGATCCGGTACGAAAAGGTTTGTTATACGCATGCACGGAAAAAGGCGTCTTCGTTTCTTTTGACGATGGCGACCATTGGCAACCGATGCAGATGAATCTACCCACTACATCGGTGCGCGACCTGGTGATTCACGGCGATGATTTGGTGATTGCGACACATGGGCGGTCTTTTTGGATTTTGGACGATATTTCGCCGCTGCGGCAAATAACCGCTGAGGTAGCTCAGTCCACGTCGTGGCTATTCGAACCTGCCACCGCGTATCGCGTGCGGCCCGGCACAGACCAAGGTACTCCTGTACCACTCGATGAGCCGCATGCAGAGAGTCCTCCGGATGGCGCAGTGGTGGATTACTACCTCAAGGACGCGCAGTCCACAGCGGTACAGTTGGAGATTTTTGATTCGGCTGGCGCACTGGTAAGGCGCTACGCCAGCGATGATGTGCTTCCAAAGACGAAAGCCGAAGACATGCAATTTCCAATGTACTGGGTACACGATGCAGAACCCATTTCGGCAAAGGCCGGAGCACATCGCTTCGTCTGGGATTTGCATTACGCATTTCCCGCTGATGTGCACACTTTATTTTACGGCCCAAAAGCGCCCTTAGCGTTGCCCGGTAAGTACACCGTCAATCTAACCGTGAACGGGCAAAGCCACTCTCAATCATTAGTTTTGAAAATGGATCCGCGCGTAAAAACATCACAAGCTGACCTTGAGAAAATGTTTCGAGCGGAATCTCGCGTCGCGAAAAATCTCGCAGATCTTTCCACGGCAATGAAACACGCGCAGGAACTTCAAAGCAATCTTGCCGCGCGCAAGAAGGAAATGTCTTCCGGTGGCGAGGCCACCGAAGCGCTTGCCGCTCTTGATCGTAAAAACGCCGAGCTCATGGGTGTCCAGGGAGAACCTGAATTTGGAGTGTTTGGTCTGACGGTGCCCTCAGCGCAAACGGTCACACTACGCGAGGCGTCGCATGCAGCGACGGGATTATTGTCCATTGTTCAGAGTTCCGATTCGGCTCCCACCGCGGATGCAGCGCTAGCGATTGAGAAATGGGATAGTGCTACAAAGAATGTGCTCGAGCGCTGGGACGCCTTTTGGCAACAGGACAGGACACGACTAAATTCCCTGTTGCAAAAGGCTAATTTAAAACCACTATAGGCAGTGGTGGTCGGCAACGCGACATTCCAACGGGGCCAGGGTTATATGGACGAACGCAAAAAACCCAGCCCAAGAAAAGGACACCCTATGAACCGCATCCCGAAGCAATTCGCAATAACTACTAGCTTGCTGCTGCTGAGCGTCTTCCCGGCGCTGAGCTATGCGCAAAATAACGCGCCTGACTCGACCCCGGGACAGTCGCAAGCTATGCATGAAAAGCGTGGCGACCAGAATGCCATGCTGGCCAACCTAAACCTCACGGATGACCAGAAAGCGCAAATCAAACAGATCCACGAAGGCACTCGCCCGAAAATCGAAGCGGTGAATAACGATTCATCGCTCTCGGCCGACCAAAAACAAGCGAAAATCCATGACCTCAAGCGTGATATGCACGAACAAGTGAAAAAGGTTCTTACCCCGGGACAACGCAAGCAATTTGAAGAAAATATGCGCGAGCACCGCGATTCCAAACAACAGCAACCACCAGCATCCAAGTGACAAGCTGTTAATGCTATAAAGAAAAGGGATGGCCGGTGCAGGCCGTCCCTTTTTCGTTGCCTTGCGTTTCGTGCGCCTTAGCTATGGCGGCTAATTTGGTATGCTGCTCAAGGTGAAGAATCGCGACGCCAAGCAGCCTCGATGGATAGTGGATAACAGTTTTCGCTACGCATGTTTCGCGCTTTTTCTCGTCTCAGCCGCATTCCTGACTCTGTCAGGACGATCTTCAGCCCAAGCTCCCACGACCAGTCCCCCCGCATCAGTTGCCCCGCAAAATGCTAATCCACAAACTCCGACGACCACTTATTCCGATTCACGGTTGCCCCGCCCTGGACTGAATATCGTTGTGCTCGATCCTGCGCACGGGGGCACGGACACAGGGGCACGCGGCACCGGTGGCATCCGCGAGAGTGAAATTGTTTTGCAGTTCGCGCTGCAGGTGCGTCGCGCTCTCGAAGCGCAGGGCTTTCAAGTCATACAAACGCGCATGGCAAACGAAAATCCTTCGTTTGATGACCGATCAGCGATGGCCAACGCACAAGTCGGCGCGGTGTTTGTCAGCCTGCACGTGGCCTCCACGGGCCTACCAGGAACAGTGCGCGTGTATGTGAATTCAGATTTGCCGCCTAGCTCGGGAGGACGCGAAGCCAGCGGACTGATTCCCTGGGATCGCGCGCAAGCACCCTTTCTCGCTTTAAGCCACAAGCTGGGAGATTTTGTCCAGGGTAACCTGTCCATTCGATTTAGAGGTTCACCAGGCAACGCTCAAGCTGCAGCCATCCGTCAGTTGCGAACCACTGCCGCCCCGGCCATTGCCGTGGAAATTTCCAGCGTTTCCGTGAACGACCGCGCGGATCTGGATCGCATGGCTCCCGGAGTAGCCGACGCCATCGCTCGAGGCGTCACTGATTTTCGCCCATCTTATGTAGTTGCCGGCGTCCCCGGAGGATCACGTTGAACACGCGGTGGGTTGGAATGGTGTTGGGAGGATTATTTGGCGCGGTGATCATCGCCGGGCTTTACTTCCCGATATTGAAGCAGCGCGTGAAGCAAACCGCCAAAATTCAGCCGCAATCCGAGGAAGCGGCACGCAGAGAGCTGACGCAATCACTCACGACCAATCCGACGGAAGCGCGGGTAAAGGCAAAACTTTTTTGGGCTTCAAATGCGCATGACGGTTCCCTCGCTCCGGTGACCATTGATTTGCCTTTGTCCAACGAGCCGCCGTTGCGTGCCAAACAAGTGCTTAATACTTTGTTGGCTGGTCCCGCCGACCCCGAGTTGCGGACTCTGCCGCCCGACGCAGTGTTATTGGCCTTCTATCTCTTACCGGATGGTACCGGGATAGCGGATTTCTCTGAAGCGATGGCTAGTTCCATTCCATCGGGAATCGAAAGCGAACAACGAGCGGTGGATTCCCTTACGCGCACACTGGCCGCTAATGTTCCACAGATCATACGGCTCAAAATTTTGATTCACGGGCAGGAAGTGGATACCCTGGCGGGTCATCTGGATCTTACCGGTGCGTTTTTGGTGAATCCTCGAGCGGCGCAGGCTGCGATCGCTCCACAACCTGATGCGCTGACACTACCCTCAATTTGAGGCGTCCCGCCATTGACACTCGTGAGCGCCTCCCGGCAAACTTACGCAGCAACGCGATAGCAACCAACGAATTCGAGGTAGCCGTAAGTGGCAATCGCAAGCAGACAAAGAAGTGACGGGCGCAATCCCGATCAGATGCGGCCGCTGAAAATTACTCCTGATTTTATCGCGACCGCCGAGGGCAGCGTGTTGATTGAGCTCGGCGGCACGCGGGTGATTTGCACCGCGACGGTCGACGATGGCGTGCCCGGATTTCTGAAGGGCAGCGGCAAGGGTTGGGTGACCAGCGAATACGGCATGCTTCCACGCGCCACGGAAGAGCGTACGCCGCGCGAGGCTGCCCGCGGAAAACAATCGGGACGCACACTCGAGATCCAACGGCTAATTGGTAGATCGCTGCGTGCAGCGACCGATCAGGAAGCGCTCGGCGAACGCACCGTGTGGATTGACTGTGACGTGATCCAGGCGGATGGAGGGACGCGGACGGCTTCGATCACTGGAGCATTCGTGGCGCTGGCGTTGGCCTTCGAACGGCTGGTGGCCGCGGGAATTTTGAAGAGGTCTCCTCTGATCGATACGGTAGCCGCTACCAGCGTAGGAATTGTCGATGATCGAGCGCTTCTGGATCTGGCGTACGAAGAGGATTCGCGCGCGGAAGTGGATATGAACGTGGTGATGACAGGAGCCGGCCACTTCGTCGAGATACAAGCTTCGGCGGAGGGGCGTCCTTTTACGGGTAGCGAGATGCAGGATCTACTGGCGCTGGCGGCAGCGGGGATACGCCGGCTCACTGAAGATCAGCTCGCGGTTCTACCCATGAAATTCAGTGCACGCGCCCGTTAAAATCTATTTCGCCTCTTCTAATCCAGGGAAACTTGCGGAATTCCGCGCGCTTGCGGAAAGCGATGCTGCGGGCGATTCATCATCCGTGGCTATCGTCGTGGAAATGTTGCCCCGTTTTGAATCATTGGCTCCCTTCGAAGAAAATGCGCCAACGTTTGGCGAAAATGCTCTGGGCAAGGCACTTTATTATTCGCAGCTGAATGACGGGATTGTCTTCGCGGATGATTCAGGTTTGGTGGTGCCGGCGCTGGGTGGAGCGCCGGGCGTGCATTCGGCGCGTTATGCAGGACCGGACGCCACGAGTGGGGACCGTATAAACAAGTTACTACAAGAACTTGCAAGTAAGCCACGCCAGGAACGTGCCGCCTATTTTTGCTGCGTGATCGCCTTGATCAGACAAGGTCTGCCGATCGCGGTAATAAGCAACCGTGCGGATGGTGAGATTTTGGAAGCACCGCGTGGGACAAGCGGCTTCGGTTACGACCCGATATTTTACTTGCCCGCATTGGACAAGACATTCGCTGAGCTCACGCCACAAGAAAAAAACCTGTACAGCCACCGTGGCAAGGCTTTCCGTCGTGTGCTCTCCTTTTTGAACACCGGGTAGTTAAGAATTAATTCTAGGCGCATGTTTTCTTGCCACGCGAACATCCCTTGAACGCCGCATTTGTCCGTATGTTATTCTGGCCCGTCATGCCCAGCAGAAAGCCACCAAAGAGAAGTTCAGCGCGAAAAAAGAAGGCGCTGCGGGCGTCCAAGAGCGGCGAATCGCCCTGGAAAACCCGCAAGATCGGCAAAAAAGAATGCGTGCTGGGAACCGATCCACGCAGAGTTGCCGCCATCCTGTCGGGCCTTGACGAGGCCTACCCCAACGCGACCTGCGAACTAAAACACACAAACCCATTTCAACTTCTGGTCTCCACGATTCTCTCCGCACAGTGCACCGACGTGCGCGTGAATCAGGTGACCGAATCGCTGTACAAAAAATACCCCAAGCCAGAAGCATTCGCTTATGCCACGCCGAATGAATTAGAGCAGGAAATTCGACCGACGGGGTTTTTTAGGAATAAGACAAAATCCGTCATGGGCGCGAGCAAGGCCATCGTGGAAGAATTCGGCGGACAAGTGCCGCGAACCATGGAAGAAATCCTGACGCTACCTGGAGTCGCACGCAAAACAGCCAACGTAGTCCTGGGCACAGCCTACGGTATCGCTGTGGGCGTCGTAGTCGATACGCATGTGATCAGATTATCGCGGCGTCTGGATTTATCCCGAAAGAGCGAGCCGCCAAAAATCGAGGAGGAGCTGATGGCGGCAATTCCCCCAAATAAGTGGATTCAATTTTCGCATCAACTGATCTGGCACGGCCGGCGAGTGTGCGTGGCGCGTAAACCGCGGTGCGTTGATTGCAATTTGGAGCCGGTCTGTTACTCCGTGGATAAAACGATGTCCACCCATCCAGATTCGCCGTGCCTGCCGGAATCCTATTTAAAGTAAGCCGATCTTCATGGCAGTTACGTCCCCATCTCGCGCGCTCGGTTGCGTGCCTCTTCAACCAAATCCAAAGCCCGTTGACGGCTGCCAAAGCCGAGGGATTTGAATTTCTTACCTTGCACTTCGTTTTAAGAAATGAAGAAGTTTGTAATATCCGAGATCAATGCTTTATCAAGCGCTTTGGTCGGAATCATCGGTTCCTGGGTCTTGACGTTCAGTGGGATGGCGACCAACCTGTGGTTTCGATTTACCCGTTTCCCCTCGCGCTGTTCGGCTTGTAATACTCCCAAAACTAGACCCAGTACGAGGCATCCGGGAAACGTGGCTTCATCGCACAGAACCAGCGCATCCAGGGGATCTCCGTCTCCACCGACTGTTGAGGGCACAAAGCCAAATTCGAACGGAAAAGAAAAGCCGTAGGGCAAGGTCTTGTCGAGTTCGAACATCCCGTGCTTTTCGTTGTACTTATATTTGATGCGTGCGTTTCTGGGGGTGGTCTCCACAATGATGTTCAGTGCTCCGGATTCTTTATCGAAGGGCGGCAGCCGGCTCAGATTTCGTGATTCCATTTACCTCACCTAACCAAGCACGGGAGATTGTGGGCCTTTACCCTAAAAGATGATCCCTATGGCAGCCATCCAGCAGAGTACTGACAGGTGCACGCAGTTTTGTGTACCGCCGCTGCACCAAAACCGGCCTCGCAAAACAAAAAAACACGTGGGGACTCGGTTGCATGGGTATGAGTGAGTTCTATGGCGAGCGGAATGACACAGAATCCGCCGCCAGTATTCTGCGAGCGCTTGATCTCGGCATCAACTTTCTGGATACCGCGGACACATACGGAATCGGTGACAATGAGGAATTGGTTGGCAAAACGATTCGCCCACGCCGCGACGAGGTCTTTCTCGCCACAAAGTTCGCTAACGTGCGCACGAAAGAAAATCCCAATCAATGGTCTATCAGCGGCAAAGCGGAATATGTGCGCGCCGCATGCGACGCTTCGCTAAAACGGCTGGGCGTGGATCACATCGACCTCTATTATCAGCATCGTGTTGACCCCAATACGCCGATCGAAGATACCGTGGGCGCGATGGCCGAGTTGGTGAAAGCGGGCAAGGTAAAGTATCTCGGACTGTCGGAGGCGTCCCCCGCGACAATCCGCCGAGCGCACAGGGTGCATCCGATCACGGCCTTGCAAACGGAATATTCCCTCTGGGAACGTCACCCGGAAAAGGAAATCCTTCCGACAATTCGCGAACTGGGCATAGGATTTGTGCCGTACAGTCCGCTCGGGCGCGGGTTCCTGACTGGCGCAATTACGAAACCAAGCGATCTGGCAGCGACCGATGCGCGCGCCCAACGTATGCCAAGATTTGCCGGCGAAAACTTTGACAAGAATCAGGCGTTGCTCCAGCGCGTGAAAGCTATCGCGGAACGCAAAGGCGTAAAGCCCTCGCAGTTAGCGCTGGCATGGGTGCTGGCCAAGGGCGAGGACCTGATACCCATACCCGGAACCAAGCGCAGGAAATACCTCGAGGAAAATGCGGCCGCAGTTGACATCCGATTGACTTCCGCGGACGTCGCGGAACTAGAAGCCGCAGTTCCCAAAACGAAATCGCTGGCGAGCGCTACGCCGCCGCCGCAATGAAGGCCATCGATCGGTAGCTGTGGATCTGGTACGTCACCGAGCCCGGATCAATAGCGGGTTCAGTACGCAAACGCTTTGAGAAACACAAAAACCACCACGCCGGTGATCGAAACGTACAGCCAAATGGGGAACGTCAAGCGTGCGATTCTGCGGTGCATCGCGAACCGGCCCGTCAGCGAGAAAAAGAACGTCGTGAGCACCATTGGCAGCGCTACGATGGAAAGGATTACGTGACTGGCTAAAATGGAAAGGTACATGGTGCGTGCCGGGCCGTGGCCGGGAAAAATCGTATCGCCGTGCAGTGCGTGGTTCACGATATAGCTGATGAGAAAAAGAGAAGAGAATGCAAAGGCTAGCAGCATGCTCGTGCGATGCGCTTCCTTGTTGTGATGTTTGATGAAATACAACCCCACGCAGAGTGCAATCGCGCACAATCCGTTCAGCAGAGCATTGAGGGCCGGCAAAAACCTCCAGCGCCCGACGAAATTAGCCGAAGCATGATGCACGTACAGCAGCCACAGCAGGAATGATACAGCGAGGCCGCTCACCACGATAATCGCCCCAACCACCGGGCGCGGACTGATTTCAACCTGTTCCATGCCGACAATTAAATCACAAAAATCATCCGGACGTGCCGTCGGCTAACTACGTCTGTGCGCTCCCCGAGCTAAACAGGGAGAAATGTTGGTTACTCGGACGTCGAGAAGGTTAAACCAACATTTATTTATTTTAATTTAGGTCGGAGCGCACCCTACGTAGGAGCACCGATGGCATTGAAGGTGCAGCTAGTTGCACGCGAAGATGTGCTTCTGGACGGCACAAACTATTTGTTTCGGCGGGATTCTAACATTCGAATGGACACGCAGAGCCAACGACTGTAACGTCGGCACCGAAAAGGTCGTGACCTAACCCATCCGGGCAAAGTGAGGAATAGAGCCCACAGGCCTTAGCAGGCAAGCGATGGTTGTCTGAGGAGACCAAAGGTGCAAAACGCATTTCTAAAAACATCCATGCACTTCGAGTTACGCTGAAGAGGATCGGATATGGTATTTCGATTCCGGCCAGAATATATCCGCGAAAAAATTGGTGTACTCGTGTTTGCTTTCCTCGTTGTGCCGGTGGCTGACTGCGTTCCGGATCGCTCGTTCCATTTGATGGAGACTTCCATCGCAGACATTCACACAGCAATGCAAGCTGGTGTTTTGTCCTGCCACGATCTGGTCCAGCAATATTCGGATCGAATCCAGGCATACGACCAGCAAGGTCCCGCGATTCATTCCATGTTGTACATCAACCCGGCGAGTCTCGAGCAGGCGGATGCCATGGACCGGGAGTTCAAGCATACCCACAAATTGAAGCCGCTCGGCTGCATTCCCATCGTGCTGAAAGATAATTTCGATACCGCGGACATGCCAACGACAGCCGGCGCCATCACACTGAAAGGTGCGCAGCCAGAACGAGATGCTTTCGTAGTCAAACAACTTCGCCAAGCGGGCGCGCTCATCCTTGGCAAAGCCAACATGTCGGAATTTGCTACCGGCGGCATTTCCGCAAGCTCTTTGGGCGGACAGGTCAAAAATCCATATGACCTAACGCGAACACCGGGCGGCTCTTCGGGCGGAACTGGCGCTGCGGTCGCAGCGAACTTCGCAGCGGGCGGCACTGGATCGGACACCGGCGGCTCCATCCGTTCACCTGCGTCCGCTACCAGCTTAGTGGGATTGCGGCCAACGCGCGGCCTAATCAGTCGCGACGGGATTGTGCCCGTGTCTTTTACCCAGGATACGATTGGCCCGATGACTCGCAATGTCGCTGATGCGGCCACATTGCTGGACGCTATGGTCGGATACGATTCGAATGATCCTGTGACCGCGCTAGGCGTCGGCAATATTCCAAGGACCTACACAGCCTTCTTGCAGAATGGATTGAAAGGAGCTCGCCTTGGCGTACTTACAAACGCTTTCGGACGCGGACCGGAGCACCAGGAAGTAAACCAGGTAATGGCCAAAGCGATTGATGTCCTAAAAGCACAAGGCGCAGTGATTGTTCCGCTGGAAGACCCGGCACTGGACATTGAAACGTTGACCGCGAATTTTCGTATGAACGAACCGGAGTTTAAGGCGGCACTGAATCGCTATTTGGAGCAGCAGGGTTCGCACGTACCGGTGCATTCGCTCGCAGAAATCATCGCGTCAGGCCAATACTACAAACCGACTCTGGAGAAATTCTTCGCCACAACTCAGAGTTACGAGGATGGACCCAATTCCGCGGACTATAAAGATCGCCGGATAAAAATGGAGGAAATCAAGATTGAAGTGGCTAACCTGATGGCGAAAAATCATCTGGATGCGCTGATTTATCCCCACCAAAAATGTTTGGTCCTTCCCATTGGCGCAACGTTTCAAAAAGACCGTAACGGTGTTATCGCTGCTCTCGCGGGCTTCCCCGCCATCACGGTTCCTGCTGGGTATTCCGCACCGACCGAAGATGCTCCTGTAGGGGTCCCAGTCGGAATGGAAATTCTCGGCCGGGCGTGGGCCGAACCGGAGTTGATAAAACTCGCGTTCGGGTTCGAGCAGACCTCGCATCTGAGAAAACCTCCAGTTTCCACGCCGGATTTGCCGGCGCCGCAAAGATCAAAAAATTAACTTTGCGCGAAGTCCAGCCCTATCACAACGAGTCATAGGTATAAAGCTACCGCGCCCGCTGCTAAACCAACGAGAAGCCTTCTTCGCATCGATCGAGAGCGCGGATTCGCCGTGTTGTTGCAACGAGAAAATGTCGTATTAACTGCAACGAAACTATGTCACCCCTCCCGTGGTTAGGGAACTGCGGTTAATGCGGGGTGCCCGGAAAAATTGTAGATGCGCGGCGTGAGGCGTTTCTT